>JAEEGH010001306.1_pt1 | contig 72599 bp, 59 predicted proteins | sample 9134181 | NCBI WGS metagenome assembly JAEEGH01 (sample SAMN16246544, study PRJNA631951) | gut metagenome | biome: gut microbiome; feature: rumen; material: DP-attached | host: Bos | place: Iran: Karaj | collected 2018-10 | reverse complement strand
TTTTTTGTTTTTTTCTACTACGATAAACACAGGGGTTCCGAGCAATTTGGTGTCGTTCGATTTTGAGTCGAGAAAAAATTTTTTTCCGAGTCGAACAGTCGAACTCTACCTTTGCCGAGCGATTCAGCGAGTAAGTGAAAGACCGGTCCGCGGAAAGCTGAAAAGTAAACAAGTAATTAATTAAAAAGGTAAAATGAAACAGAAGAATTTTAAAAAGAAACTGAAAGGAAGGAAACCTGCCACAAAAAGTCAGATGGTGGTTAAATACTTTGTTGAGGACGCTGAGGTGGTTTATGAGAATCTGAGCGATGACTGCAGTCTGTCATACGAAGCTGAACGCGAGTTGAGAACATTGAAGGGAAAGGTAAGTCAACATCTGCTGATGTTATTACGACAGCAACTGGAACCTTTCTGTGATTATATGCAGTACGAAATGGCTGTGAACCTGACGATCTTCGCCTACGAGCACATAGCTCATACTACAAGTTGTCCTTCGGTTGATAATGTGCTCGATGGATGTTACTTATGGATTGCTGATGAGCAGGGTGTTATGGTTATGCCTAAATTTAAGGAGTAAGGTTATGACTATGCATGTATTTGCGACGATCCTGGCGCTCTATCCAATCAAGCCGACAACTGAGATTGCGGAGGAGTTTGGTTTGTCAGTATCTTATATTTCCAAGATGGCAAAGGTATGCCGTGTGAAGAAATCGCACGAATTCCGCAGCGAGATTAATCGTAAGAATGGAAGCGTATACACCGAAAGAGCCAAAAAAAGGACTGAGCGGCGTGCAAAGCGCGTGCTGAAATTGCTCGACGAAGGCTATTCGTGCACAGAAGCTGCAAAGAGAATGGGAGTAAGCCGAGCTGCAATTAGCAGGTATCGTAAAATAATAAAAAAGTAAAAGAAATAATTATGGATTGTTACGAAGCAAAAGAATTATTGGCCGACGGCCTGAGATGTTTGACAAGATCGATGGCACAGATTAAGGCTAGAGAAGTAGAAAAGTGTGTAGGTTTTGATGAGCCGATGCAGGATCATCTGGCAGAGTGTACACATTCTGGCATTCATCCATATGAGGGATCGAGTGTGGAAGACTGTTGTAAGTATCTGTTGGGACTATATAAGGGCTTTGATGAGGCTTATGAACACGAACACTTGCGATCTGAGAAATATGGGTTTGCTGGTATTGAAGAATCTCATATTGCTGATATGGTGATGGGGGGTATTAATCACTGTTTCCCAGATGACCTGCGTGCTTGTGCCAGCGAGATAAGAGTCGTTGCCAACGAGTTGGTGCCTGAGTTCGGAAAGCACAAGAAGAGTAAGGCTGACTACTGTAAGAAGGCTAAGAAGTTCATGCTTGAATGCGAAAGGATTATCGAAAAGTACAAGCTAAGGACCTGGAAAAAGGGTGATTATAGTCTGCCTCTAGGGTATCTCGAGAGCTGGCTCTCGCGCAGATACTGGAAAGAGTAATAAGGTAAATAACCCCGAGTTGAAAAGGTGAGCGGAGGGAAAAGTATCCGGATGTAATTGAGCTCAAACTAAAAACTTCGCTTTTCCAGCTAGACTCACAAAATCAACTAAAAAATGAACGTAAAGAAGTATGTAGAAATGCCAGAGGAGATTCTGGTGCGTATGTTAGAAGGTAAGAGTGTACAAGGTGGAATGTATCAAGACATCCACACTGGTAGATTCGTGTTTAACCCGCATAAGCTGATGCGTTATAACCCTGATTATCAGAGACCGCCGAAGAAGCTGATTTGTCCGCTGGACTTTGGTGACCTGAAGGAGTCGGTCAAAAACTACATTATCTACGATAGTGTGCCTAAGAAGGTGGGCGTGGCTCGTGCCATTGGCATATTTGAGCGTGATTATGATCGTGCCAAGAATGCCTTGATGGAACGTGAGATAATAGACCGTGTTTGATTTAACATTAAAGATTAAAAAATTAAACATTATATGGAAGCATTAGTAATGATTCAGGAGGTGGGCGCATACTCTGAGCGCCAGTATCAGCGACAGGATGGTACGAGTGAGTATTTCAAGAGCCGAGGCATCACGCTGAAGCATGGTGGCGACACTATCTATGGAGAGATAACAGGCGATTATGCATCGAAAAATCGCGACACGCAGTTCTCGAAGCAAGTGCCTTATGTGGTAAAGGGCTTTTGGAAGCATCGCACCTGGGAGGACCAGAACCACCAGCAGCGTCATGAGAATTCATTCTATATCACTGACATTCAAACCCTGTAGCCGATGATAACATTTCAAGAGAATACGCATTTTTCTCAGGCTCTTCCTTGCAAAAGGGAAGAGTTCTGGGAGCAAGTTAGAAAAGCGACTACCGCATGGCGCGTGGATGCCCGCAGGGCCATTCTGGCTGCCGTGGATGCTTCGAAGACTCAAGGTGTAGCTGCTTTGCAGACGTGGCTTAATAACGCGGAATATCAGAAGTTTCTGCTAAAGAAGCAGAACCTGAAGCGCGAAAAAGTACGCGAAGCTTTCTTTAAGAAGAATGATGCCGAACGCCTACTGGCCTTTGCTCAGGATGTGAAAGAGAATCTGCCTGCCTTTATCTTTTCATGCCGAGAATTCGATGCCACGGAAACTGCCAAAGGTGGTAAGTTCTGCCATCGCCGACTGGCTGACTGTCATCTGAACGGATTGGTGATGCTGGATATTGACCATGTGGAGAATCCGATGCAGATTTGGTATCAGCTGAGGGCTAAGAAGGAACTGTTGGATCGAACGGGGCTTGTACACATAACCAGTAGTAAGGAAGGTATACGAATTGTCTTTACAGCCGACATCAATGTAGGTAACTTGGCGGACAATCAAATTGAGTTTGCCCAAGCGCTTGGTGACTATAAGGCTGATGATAGTTGCATCGATGCTACAAGAAATAGCTTCGCCCCGAAAGAGGAAGATATACTCTACATTAACGAAGAACTTTTATTTAATTATTATGATGAAGAATTTGACAAAAGGTTTACACCTGATTATAGAAACAAAAATACTCAGCCAAATCATCATTCGTTCGATGATCATGGTGCTGTTCGTAGTCGTGCTAACGTTAAGACTCCTGTTGTGGCCAGCGAGAATGCTGAACAAGGGTCTGGGGATGAGCGCCAGATGGATGCTGAGAAAACTCTAAAGTGGCGTGGGTATGACTTACAAAGTATCATTGACGCCAGATATGGCGAGAAACTGCCCTGCAGAGACGATAGTAACCGCCATACAGAATCGCTTAAACTTGCCACGGACTTGCTGCTTATGCTCGATGGAGACAAGGAAAGAGTTCAAAGCATCGTTGAAGCACAACCTTGGGTGCAAGAAATCATCGACGAAAGAGGTGAGGATGTTGCGCAGACGGTTGAGTCGGCAGCGGGCTGCGTTGCTGAAAAAGAGAAGAAATATGCAAGCTCGCTACCTAGCAAGTCCATGCTTAAAGCAATACAAACGGCTACCGACAGATCGTATCAGGAGATTATACATGGAAACCATGATGGAGGGGTACGGAGCAACTCTGATATTAGAGCAATGCTTGAAGGATGGGGCGCAGAGATCGAATCGATGTTCGATGACTTCCCAATGTTGAAGGACTTGTGTTCTGGACTTAAAAAAGCCCAGTATCCTGCGGCTATGTTCGTGGGTGGTGGCGACTTAATGACGCTGATGACTCGTTGTACCTACAAGTTCTATCATCGTCCGCACCAGATACGCCGACTGAATTGTTCGCTCTATATCATTGGTCATCCAGCCTCGAACAAGTCGATGGCCGACGACATCACCGACATACTGATGGTGCCCATGGAAGAGGCCGATAAGGATGCACTGGCCGCTCTGAACCGCTATAAACGCGACACAAAGAAAAAAGCCGCCAACAAAGAGGGTAAGGACAAGCCTCAGGGTATTATACGTATTCACCCATCGCGTACCTCTAACGGACAGCTGATTGAGGACATGATCAACGCCAAGGAGATGGTGGATGGCAAGGAAGTGCAATTGCATATGTTTACCTTCGACACCGAGCTCGACAATTCGATCACGCTGCAGAGCGGTGGCTCGTGGATCAATAAGCAGGCCATGGAGCTGAAAGCTTTCCACAACGAGAAGGACGGACAGATGTACCAGAATTCTGACTCACCCGTTGATAAGTTTAACGTGACATGGAACTATATCTACACGGGTACGCCCATCGCACTCAAGAAGAAGGTGAACGAGAAGAACTTCGGTAGCGGACTATCTACGCGACTAACAGTAATCCCGATGCCTAAAACCAACTACGAGATGATGGAGCTCGAGGAAGAAACGATAGTAGACTGGGAGCGTCTGGAACGCATGAAAGAGTGGGCTTATAAGCTCGACAAACGTGCTGGCGAATTGCCATTCTGGCCACTGGTTAAGCATTTGTGGGCTTGGACTAAGAACCGCATGGAAGATTGTCGCGAGGATGATTCCGAGGCCAATGAGCTGATGCTAAAACGTGTGCCTTATCACGCTATTAATTTCGCGGCACCCTTCATAGACATGCGCCACTGGGAGATGATGAAAGAAGAGGGCGGTTACTGGAGAGGCACGTATGAGGTGGACGACACCGACTGGAAACTCTGTGAGCTCATTGCGCGAATTCAGTACGCTACCCAGCAGCACTTTTTCGGAGCTATGGCTGAAAAGTACTTCGACGATATGAACAACGATGTGCAGATTTCAGGTAAACGTCATCAGCAACGATCAGTTGACGGATTTAACCGACTTCCTGATGTGTTTACGCGCCAAGACGTGATGAAATGCTTTAACTACCGAAACGAAAGTGGTGTTAATAGCAAGATAAAGCGACTGCTTGAAGCCAAGATGGCTGAAAAATGTGGAGACTTCTATGAAGATGGACGAACACATTATAAATATCGTAAAATTGCTATCCCGGGTTAAGGGATTCAAGTCCCCAAATCCCAAAATTGCAAAATTGCAAAACAGTATTTTAAAATGAACAACGTAGAAATTAATGAATCAATCAAACTCTCGGAGCATTTTTCGCTCCGAGAGGTATGTAAGACAAGCCACAAAACTAAGGATGGAAATATTCCAAGCCGCGTGGCAATAGAGAATCTTCGCAATATTTGCGAGAATTGGTTAGAGGATCTGAGGTACAGCAATAATGTGCTGTATGAAGAGGTGGGGTCTGACGGGGGACATGAGGCGCCCATTATCATTACCTCGGGTTATCGCTCGCCAGAAGTGAATAAATTGGCAGGTGGATCACCAAGTAGTAATCACTTAACGGGTTGCGCTGTGGATATCAGATGCATCGGGGTGGAGCAGGCGCTTCGCTATGCGAACATACTCTTAGATATTGCAGATGGAACCAAGCGGGACTTTGATGAACTCTTCATTGAGCGGAACAAGCAAGGGCGCTATTGGATTCACTTCGCTGTCCGTCCCGAGAACAACCGCCGTAAGATTAAATTCTTGCAAGGGTAAAACATCAATCCCTAGTCATTAAAATGACTAGGGATTTTTGTTTGGATCGGGGAGACGGTTCTCTGATCCGCTCAATTGAGCTGGATCGGAAAACCGTCCCCTGATCCAGCTGAGGCGGAGAAACGTTAAATTTATCGAAAAACGATAAAGTTTTTGGGAAAAAGTTTGGTTGGAATGGGGAAAGTTTTTACTTTTGCATATCGAAAATCGATAAATGATTGCAAGAAAACGATAAATTTCTCACGAAAATCAATAAATGGCGGTTTCGAGAATAGACATTCAAGCGAAAGTAATAACATAAAAATAAATAAGGTGTATGAAAAAGAAAATGAATTTCTTCTGTTTGCTGATGTTCGTGGTGCTGATAGCAAATTTTGTGGTGGGTGTTGTGCTGGGCTTTAGCGATGGGGCTCAGGCCTTTATGCAGGGTTGGGAAGATGGTCGTGCTCACCCTTATACGTATCACCACGGCTTCTGGGGCGATGCGTCGCTGATACTACTATTATTCGTGATCATCTTTGTGGGCCTCTACGCGCTGGCATGCTTCATACGATTTATCAGAAACGTGAACCGCGACCAGGTGTTCACTTGGGAGAACGTGAGTCTGCTGCGCTGGTCGGGCTGGGGATTGCTCGGGATAGAGGTGGCTATGATTTTATTTGATGCCATCGAAGGTTTTTCGTTCTCCTACATCTATCAAGAGGATACGAACGACTTGATTTTCGGCGTGTTTATACTGATTGTGGCCGAGGCGTTTGCCATCGGACTGAAACTGAAGGAGGAGCAGGATTTAACCATCTAAGCGTATGGGACAGATTATCGTGAACCTGGATGTGGAACTGGCTAAGCGCAAGATGTCGCTAAGCGAGTTGGCCGAACGAGTGGGGCTGACGCTGGCTAACCTGTCGATACTGAAGACGGGGAAGGCGAAGGCGATTCGCTTCACGACGCTCGAGGCGATATGTAGGGAACTGGGGTGTCAACCGGGAGATATTCTTGAATATCAAGAAATTGACCATTGAAAATTGAAAATTAATATATTATCAATTATAAAACTTTACAATTATGGTTATTACAGTATTGGTTATTGCGGCGATTACGTTCGTTTTTAGCTTTAAGCTTTGAGCTTTAAATTGGATCGGGGGACGGTTCTCTGATCCAGCTGTCGCGGATCGGAAAACCGTCCCCTGATCCAGTTAGGACTTCAACTTCTTTAAGCGGCGGCGGGCGTCGCCGGCGTCGGGGTAGAGCTCTAGGGCTTTCTCGTAGTTGCGGATGGCGGCATCGATCATGTGCTCGTGTTCGCACTCACGGCCCATGATGGTGTATTCGGCGGCGAGGCGCTTCAGCATGTCGTCCTTGGTTTTGAGTTCATCCTTAAGTTGCTTGTTTTCAGCGGCATACTTATTTCGGATGGACTCTAACTTTGTGGCGTATTCGGCCTTGAGGCGTTCGATTTCGTAACGCTGGCGGCGGATGATTTCGAGCTTGGAACGGATGAAGCGACGGATGTGGGGCTTCTCGATATCGTAGCGCAAATGGATGGCGGTGAAGAAATGATCGAGGAAGCCAGAGAAGTCGAGGGCATCGAAAGCGCGCACGGCTTCATGGTATTCGCGGTCGGCGCGGCCCTCCTGCATGGCCTGGTCGATGAGGTGCTGGTCGTTGTAGCGATTGGCAAACTGAACCACCTCAGCACGTACGAAAATATCTGACTGACGGAGTGGGGCTTTGAGGGTGAGTCCTTCGAGCGAAGTGCATCGCGAAAGGGCTACGTAAGTCTGGCCGCCAGCGAAGGCGCCGCCTCCGGCAAAGTCGATGGAAACCTGCGAGAAAGTGAGGCCCTGACTCTTGTGGACGGTGATGGCCCAAGCCAGACGGACGGGGAACTGGGTATAGGTGCCGAGCAGCTCTTCTTCGATCTTCTGCTCCTTTTCATTATAGGTGTAGCGCATGTTCTCCCACACCTCGCGCTCTACATCGTGTTCGATGCCTTGTTCGGTGATGATGCCGATGATGCCTTCTTCCTCGGCGATATATTCCACGGTGCCCAGTGTGCCGTTGACCCAGCGTTTCTCCTTATCGTTCTTCACGAAGATGACCTGTGCGCCGGGCTTCAGCTGGAGTTCCATGGGCGTGGGGAGCGAGGTTTCGGGGAAGTCGCCCTTGATAGAGCCGTGGAAGATGGTGGGAGCGCCTTCGAGTTCGGCGAGGCGTTGCTCGTTGGTGAAGTCGACGGTGTCGCGGCGAGCGGCCAACGTGACCGTTAGAGATGAACGGTCACTCAGAGGGGAGAGGGGAGAAGCTAGAGGTGAGAGATTACTCTGAGGCGATTCCACTCTCGTATTAAGTAATTCTAAATCGGCGGGGGTGGCGGTGTTGTTGCGGATGCGATCGAGGATGGAGATGAAGCGCGAATCCTGCTGGCGATACACCTTGCGGAGCTCGATGGAGACGATGGGCATAGTCTGCCACACCTTGGCGTTGAAGAAATAGGCCGAGGGGTAGAAGGGATTGAGCAGTTGGCGATCTTCATCCTTGACCACGGGTTCCAACTGATAGATATCGCCCACGAGCAACAGCTGTTTGCCGCCGAAGGGTTCGGGGTTGCGCGTGTACGTGCGTAATACCTTATCTATAAAGTCGATGATGTCGGCACGCACCATCGAGATCTCGTCGATGATAATAAGCTCTACCTCGCGCAACAGTTTGCGCTGGGCACCGGTGTACTTGAGCGTTTCCTTGATGTTGCGACGATTATAGCGCGAATCGTTGGGCAACAGCGGATGGAAGGGGAGTTTGAAGAAGCTATGGAGCGTGGAGCCACCGGCATTGATGGCTGCGATGCCCGTAGGGGCGAGGATGACGTGCTTCTTCTTGGTGTGCTGGGATACGTAGCGCAGGAAGGTGCTCTTACCCGTGCCCGCCTTTCCGGTGAGGAAAAGTGAGCGACGGGTGTAGTTCACAATCTGGAGCGCATCCTGCCACTCCTTGTTATCGAGATCGAGAGACATTGAAGATTGAACATTGACCATTGAACATTGACCATTGAACATTAATCCTCCTTGTTCTCTGTTGCTTCGGCGGAGGGTTGGTGAGTGTGGGTTTCGTCGGCGGAGGCGGGCTCGGGATCCTTATGGGGGCGCTGGAGGGGATTGCCGTGATCATCGTAGAGGATGGCCTCGGTATCGCCCAGCTCAAGACCCAGCGAGTCGACACCTAAGGAGTCGGAATCAGCAGGCGCCTGGAAGTAACCACCGCAATCGTACATCTGGCTCTGAAGGTCGATATCGTGAGGAGCGGGGAACTTGGCGCGATACTGCTTGAAGGCAGGATCGTTGAGCACGGAGCCGAGGAAGTAACCACAGATGGGGAGTGCCGTGCGGTTGCCCTGACCCAGCATGCCGGAGCGGAAGTGGATGGAGCGATACTCGCCGCCCACCCAAGCGCCACAAACCAGCTTAGGTGTGGTGCCGATGAACCAGGCATCGGAGTGATTATTCGACGTACCGGTCTTACCACCGAAATCGGTATCGGCGGCCTTGTCGTAGCCCACGAATCCCATGAGGCGCGAGCTGGTGCCGCTCATGCCGCCCTTGAGCAACTGCTGCACGAGGAAGGCGGAGCGATAAGGAATGGCCTGCTGACCCTCGGTGGGCGCTTCGTAGATGACTTTGCCATCGCGATCCTCAATACGGGCCACGAGCACTGGATCGAGGTGCTTACCATCGTTCACGGGGGTGCAATAGGCATTGACCATCTCGAGCAGATTGACATCGCTGGAGCCGAGCGTGAGCGACGGGGTGGCGTCGAGCTTAGACTTGATACCCATGGCGTGGGCGGTGTTCACGATATTGTCGATGCCGCACTCCTGACCCAGGCGAACGGCTACGGAGTTGATACTCATGGCGAAGGCCTGTTTCAGCGTGATGTTGGCTCCCGAGAAGCGGCCGTCGGCATTGGTGGGCGCCCAGGTTACTTCCTGACCGTGATCCATCACCTTCATGGAGAAGAACTCGTCCTTACGCGTGTCGCAAGGGGTGATGCCCTGATTCATGGCCTCGGTGTAAACGAAGAGCTTAAACGTGGATCCGGGCTGGCGCATGGCGGTTACCTTGTCATACTTCCAAGAACGGAAATCGATATCGCCCACCCAGGCTTTGACATGACCGGTCTGGGGCTCCATAGCCACGAAGCCGCAATGCATGAAGTGAACCATATAGCGGATGGAGTCCATCGTGGAGAGTTCCTTCTCCACCTGACCATGCTCATAGTCGAACACCTTGACGGGGTGGGGCAGATTGAGGTAGTAGTTGATGGAGTCCTCGTTGCCGTCGAATTTCTTCGAGAGGTATTTGTAGACGGGCTGTCGCTTGGCGATGTCCTCGATGAAGTTCTTGATTTCCTGATGGCGCTCGTCTTGCCAAGGGTTGGTGGAGCCCCAGTGCTGATTGAAGGTCTGCTGCACCTGTTTCATCTGCTTGACGGCTGCCTCCTCGGCATACTTCTGCATGCGCGAGTCGACGGTGGTGTAGATCTTCAATCCTTCGGTATAGAGGGCGTTGCGATTGTCGAAATAGTCCTCGCACCAGTCTTTCAGATAGTCGGCCACAGCCTCGCGGAAGTAGTTGGCATCGCCATCGTAGGCGGATTCGACGCTGTAGTCGAGTTTGATGTCGATCTGCTTGAGCGAGTCGCACTCGGCCTGGGTGAGGTCGTTGTGCTGGCGCATGAGGTCGAGCACGATGTTACGACGCTTCAGCGAGTTCTCAGGATTGATAAGGGGATTATAATAGGTGGTGGCCTTGAGCATGCCTACGAGGATGGCGGCGTTTTCGGCCGTGAGGTCCTGAGGCTTGCAGTTGAAGTAGGTCTTACAAGCGGTCTTGATGCCGAAGGCGTTGGAGCCGAAATCGACCGTGTTGGCATACTGCGTGAGGATTTCGTTCTTGGTGAAGAAGAACTCGAGCTTATAGGCCGTGATCCACTCCTTGCTCTTGAGGATGAGCATCTTGATGCCGGGGATGTAGCCCAGCAATCCGGTAGAATATTCAGAACGTGTGCGGAAGAGGTTCTTGGCCAACTGCTGGGTGATGGTGGATGCTCCACGCGCATCGTGATGAAGGGCGTAATCCTTCAGGGCAGCGGCAAAGGCCTGATAGTCGATACCATGATGGCGATAGAAGCGCTCGTCCTCGGTATCGATGAGGGCTTTCCAGAATACGGGGTTCACCTCTTCGTAAGTCACAGGCGTGCGGTTCTCGCTGAAGAATTTGCCGATGAGTTTGCCATCGGCGCTATAGATCATGGAAGCCTCGGCGGGGCGCTTGTTCTTGATAGTTGACATGGATGGCGACTTGCCGAAGAGCCACAGGAAATTCATGTCGACGGCTCCCAGATAGAGGAAGAAGGCGACGATGAGAGAGGCCATGGTGACAAGCGTCTTGATGTACCAGGGACGTCCCTTGTAAAGACCTTTATACCAAGGCCAGAGGCCCTTGATTTTCTGCAGGGCCGTCTGATACCAAGCCATGTATTTGTTAGTTGTTTCGTTGCTCATAGTCTTGAGATATGTAACTGATTATTTGTTCTTTTTCATCGGGGTGGAACCAGCGTATCTGCGGGTCCTTCTTGTACCACGTGAGTTGTTTGCGGGCGTAGCGGCGGGTGTTGCCCTTGATGCGCTCTACGGCTTCCTCTAGAGGCCAGCGTCCGTCGAGGTAATCGAAGAGCTCCTTGTAGCCCACGGTGTTGAGCGCGTTCATCTGGCGCATGGGGTAGAGGGCTTTTGCCTCGTCGAGGAGTCCTTGCTGCATCATCTGATCGACACGCTGATTGATGCGATCATAGAGTTCCTCGCGCGGACGATTGAGTCCGATCTTCACGATGCGGAAGGGGCGCTCTTTCTTCTCGCGCTTGCGGAACGAGGTGTAAGTCTTGCCAGTCATGAGGCAGATTTCCAATCCATGCACCACGCGGCGCGGATTCTGGCGGTCGACAATCTCGTAGTACTCGGGGTCGAGCTCCTTCAATTGCTCCACCAATGCCTCGAGGCCTTCTTCGGCGAGGCGGCGCTTGAGCGTTTCGCGCGTCTGATCATCCACCGTTGGGATATCGTCGATGCCATCGCACACAGCATCGATATACATCATGCTGCCGCCGGCCATGAGGGCGAAATCGTGAGAGCGGAACTGGCGCGAGAGAATCTCCAAAACCTGCTGTTCAAAGAGCGATGCGCTATAGTAGTCAGTGAGCGAGAGCGAGCCCACGAAGTAATGGGGTACCAATTGTAGCTGCTCGCTGGTGGGACTGGCGGTGCCAATCTTCAGTTCCTTATATATCTGCCTGGAATCGGCATTGATAATGGGGATGCCAAAGTGCTGGGCGATGTCGAGACACAAGGCTGTCTTGCCTACGGCCGTGGGCCCTGTGATGACGATGAGCGTTTTAGCGGATGACACCTCGCTTAGAGCTTTCGATGAACGAGCAGATATACTCTACCTCCTTCACATCGGGATACTTGGCGCGAGCCTCGGCCACACCATCCTTCATGATGGGCTGGGCGTAGATGATGCGATAAGCATCGTGGATGGCCTCGATGGTCTCGTTAGAGAAACCACGACGACGCAAGCCTACAAGGTTGACACCAGCATAGCGGATGGGTTCCTTACCGGCAATGATGAAGGGAGGAATATCCTGAGAGGTGCGGCTGCCGCCCTGGAACATGATGTAGCTGCCCACGCGGATGAACTGATGGAACAGACAGCATGCCGAGATGATGGCGAAGTCATCGATCTCTACCTCGCCGGCAATCTTGGTGGAGTTGCCGATGATGCAGCCATTGCCGATGATACAGTCGTGGGCGATGTGCATGTTCTCCATCAGCAGGTTGTTATTACCCACAACGGTCTTGCCACGGGAGGCTGTTCCGCGCGAGATGGTAACATTCTCACGGATGGAGTTATTGTCGCCAATCACGCAAAGGGTCTCCTCGCCCTGGAACTTCAGGTCCTGGGGTTTGGTAGAGATGGAGGCACCGGGGAAGAACTCGTTGCCATTGCCGATGCGGGCTCCGAAGTGGAGCGTTACGTTGTTCAGCAGTTTATTGTTATCGCCCAGCTCTACGTTCTTATCGATGACGCAGAAGGGGCCGATCACATTGTTATCGCCCAGCTTTGCCTCTGGGTCCACAACAGCTAAAGGATGAATTTGATTCATGCTATAATTTTTTCCTTTTTATTTATTCTTTACGATTTGGGCGGTGAAGGTGGCTTCGCCAGCTACCTGATCGCCTACGAAGATGTAACCCTTCATGGAAGAGATACCATGACGAACGGGAGCCAGCAACTCAACCTTGAAGATGAGCGTATCGCCGGGAACCACCTTGCGGCGGAACTTCACATCGTCGATCTTCATGAAGTAGGTGCTCCAGCGCTCAGGCTCCTCGAGGGTGTTGAGCACCAGGAGTCCACCACACTGGGCCATAGCCTCAATCTGCAGCACACCAGGCATCACGGGCTCCTGAGGGAAGTGACCCTGGAAGAAAGGCTCGTTGGCTGTAACGTTCTTCACACCCACGATGGTGTTAGCGCCCAGCGAAATCACCTTATCGACGAGCTGCATGGGATAGCGGTGGGGCAGGAGTTCGCGAATCTTGTTCACATCCATTATCGGCTCCTCGTTGGGATCGTAGATGGGTGCCTGGATCTCGTGCTTACGAATCTCCTTACGCATCTGACGGGCGAACTTATTGTTGATGGTATGACCAGGACGAGTGGCTACGATGCGGCCCTTGATGGGTTTGCCGATGAGAGCCATATCGCCGATGATGTCGAGCAGCTTGTGGCGTGTGCACTCGTTGTCCCACTGTAGCGGCTTGTGCTGGATGTAACCCAGATCGGTAGCATCGCGATGCTCTACGTGGAGCATGTCGGCCAGCATATCGAGGCGCTCCTGAGTGGTCTGGCGCTCGTAGATCACGATGGCGTTATCCAGATCGCCACCCTTGATGAGATTGGCCTGAAGCAGGGGCTCGATATCGCGAACAAACACGAAGGTGCGAGCACTGGCAATCTCGGTATCATAAGCATCAGGATTGTCGAGTGTGGCAAACTGCGAGCTGATGAACTTCGACTCGAACGAGCACATGGCTGTAATAGAAAAGTCCTCATCGGGCAGAATGGTGATGCACGAACCGGTGTTCTCATCCTTCACCTCGATCTTCTTACGGATGACATAAAAATCCTTCGGGGCGTTCTGCTCTTCCAGACCGATCTCCTTGATTTTCTCCACATACTGGATGGCTGAACCATCGAGGATGGGGAACTCGGGACCGTTGACGTGGATGAGACAGTTGTCGATGCCCATAGCGTAGAGGGCAGAGAGTCCGTGCTCGACGGTAGACACGCGTGCATCGCCCTTACCGAGAACCGTACCGCGCTGAGTATCAACCACATTCTCGGCTATAGCGTCGATGATGGGCTGACCCTCGAGGTCGATTCGCTGAATCTTATAGCCCGTGTTCTCAGGGGCGGGATTGAATGTTACCGTGAGGTTCAAACCTGTATGCAGTCCTTTACCAAACAAGGAGAAACTGCCTTTCAAAGTTTTCTGTTTCATAACTTCTTCTTATTTTTATTTGCAACACAGAGACTCAGAGTTACAGAGTTTTTTATCTCTCTGCCTTAGCCTCGATGAATTAAATTTTATCTTAGTGTCTCTGTACCTCTGTGTTTGATTATTAATCAAAGTGCATGGATGTTGAACTGCTCTTTCAGGGCTTCGAGTTCGCGCTGGAGCTGAGCTACCTGGCGATACATATCGGGCAACTTGGAATACATGGCCTTAGCCTTGAAGAACATCTTGGGTTCCATAGCTGGCGAACCGATGAGCTGCTCATTGCCCTTGGTGTTCTTGATGACACCACACTGGGCTCCGACGAAGGTCTTATCGGCCACCTGGATATGACCAGCAAAACCAGCCTGACCACCCACCATACACCAAGCGCCGATCTTGGTGGAACCAGCCATACCGGCCTGAGCCGACATTACGGTGTTCTCGCCAATCTCACAGTTGTGGGCCACCTGAATCAGGTTATCCAGCTTCACACCCTTGTGGATGACGGTCTGACCCATCGTAGAACGGTCCACACAAGTGTTGGCACCAATCTCTACATTGTCCTCGATCACTACGATACCAATCTGAGGAATCTTATCGTAACCAGCGGTGCTGGGGGCGAAACCGAAGCCGTCGGCACCAATCACACTACCAGCGTGGATGGTGACATTATTGCCCAGCTTACATCCCTGATAGATGGTAACGTTGGGGTAAATGAGGCATTTCTCGCCTAGGCTGACACCCTCGCCAATCACGGCGTGAGGATAAATCTGAGAACCCTTGCCGATAACAGCTCCATCGCCGATGACAGCGAAAGGACCAATGTAAACATCCTCGCCAACAGTAGCCTTGGGCGAGATGCTGGCCAGGGGATCGATGCCCTTCTTGGCGGGCTTCATCGACTCGTAGAACTGCAGCAGTTTGGCCACGCACTCGTAGGCGTTTTTCACGCGGATGAGTGTGGCGCTAACGGGCTGATCAAGCTCTACGTCCTCGTTGATGAGCACAACGCTCGACTTAGTGTCGTAAATGTAATGGGTGTATTTGGGATTCGACAGGAAAGAAATGGCTCCTGGCACGCCCTCTTCGATTTTGGCGAAAGTCTTAACGATGGCATTTTCGTTGCCCTCAACTCTGCCTTGAATTAATTCTGCAATCTGTTTGGCTGTAAACTCCATAATTTTGTAAAGTTACTAAATATCCGTGCAAAGGTAATGAAAATTATTCAAAACGCTGATAACACAGGTAATATTTTCTAATTTTTTTAGAAAGTAATTGCACATTTAGCAATTCGCTGGCCTCAGAAATGTCTTTTATCTCGCCATTTTTGTAAAGTATTGCGATACTATCATCATCCACATTATACATGTCTTTCTGGATGGTGTTCAGGCTCATGAGATAGTGGGCATCATCGTACGAGATGTCCATCTTCTGGGCGATCATCTGCTTGAGTTCGTCGATGCGCTCGGGCGTGGGTTCTTCCTCCAGCACTTCGACCTTGAAGATGCGGCGATCGAGCATATCGGTGGCGAGGGTGGAGAGTATCTTATCGTCGTGATGCTTCCAGGCCTTCATGGCGCTCCAGATGTCGGAATCATCGAGTTCGCCATAGTAGGCGAGGGCCTCAGGATGAGAGGTGAACCAGGTCTTATCCACATCGTTGCTGATGAAGTAATGCAGGGCTGGCGATGCGAACACATCCTGACCCATGCGGATGAGATCCTTGGCGCGAGTGAGCATATTGACGAGCACTTTTTCGTAGGCCACACAGGTGCGATGCAGATATACCTGCCAGTACATCAGACGGCGGGTGGTGAGGTAGTTTTCGAGCGAGTAAATACCTTTCTGTTCTACTACAAGCGAATCGTCTATCACATTGAGCATCTTGATGATACGAGCGCTACCGATGTTGCCTTCGGTAACGCCGGTATAGAATGAATCACGACGCAGATAATCCAATCGGTCCATATCCAACTGACTGGAAATCAACTGGTGGAGGAAGTTCTTAGGATAGTCGCCTTTGAAGATGCTGATGGCCAGATTCAACTGTCCGTTGAGGGAACGATTGATCTCTTCCATCATCATGAGCGAGATGTCCTCGTGGGAGATGCCGTGAAGGAGTGTTCCCTCCAAAACATGCGAGAAAGGCCCATGCCCGATGTCGTGCATCAGGATGGCGGCCTCGACGGCTTCGGCCTCAGAATCAAAGATAAAGTTGCCCTTCTGCTGGAGGTTCAGGATGGCCTCACTCATCAGATGGAAAGCGCCCAGAGAATGCTGGAAACGCGTGTGGCGAGCACCTGGGTAAACCACTGAAGCCAGACCGAGCTGGTTGATGCGATTCAGGCGCTGGAACAGCGGATGCTGCACGATGTTATAAAGCAACCCTCGGGGTATCCTGATAAACCCGAAAACGGGGTCGTTGATAATCTTGACGTCGTTCATGGGTGCAAAATTACAAAAAAGCAGGGGAAATACCAAATTTATTGTGGTTTTATCAAATAATTTACGTATCTTTGCCCCAAAATTACTCAAATAACTACTCCTATGAAGCATTTACAACTCTTAACACTTCTCTCGGGCTTGCTGATGATGATGCCTCAGGCGATGATGGCCCAGAAGGGAAATCTGCAAAAAGGCAACTATGGTTATCTGTATTGTCATATGAACGAGCGTGGGCGCGCGTGGACGGCGTATGCCCTGAGTCGCGATGGGTTTCACTATCACGATCTGCTGGATGGCGACTCCATCTTCAGCGATGCCGAACATGCCCGAATAGAGGGTGCTACGCGCGATGCTTACATCTGCCGCAAGCACGATGGCAAGGGCTATCTGATGGTGTGTACGGATATGAACGTGGGCGCTCGCGATCGACTGGGCAAGAAGGAAACATGGGATAACTACGGCATCGATCTGCTGACGAGCGATGACCTGATTAACTGGAAATCAGTAACCTTCGATTATCGCAAGGGTCCATCGATTTTCTCGGATTCGGAGAAGGAGAGCACGTTTAAGGATTGGAGCACGATTAATCGTGTGTGGGCACCACAGATTGTGTGGGATGAGGACTATGTTTGGCCCAACGGCAAGAAGGGCGGTTATATGGTGTATTACTCCATCTGGAATCGTGGTGAGGAAGCGTACGATCGCATGTACTACTCGTATGCCGATGAGAGTTTTACCACACTGACGCAACCCCGATTGCTCTTCGACTGGGGCTATGCCACCATCGATGCCGACATCAACTGGGTGGAAGCCGACCAGAAATGGCACATGATGATTAAGAAGGAAGGTGGCAAGCCTGGACTCTTCACAGCGACAGCACCAGCACTCACGGGTCCTTGGAGCGAGCCTGTGGAGGATGACTACGTGGATTTTGAGGGTAATAAGAAATGTGAGGGTGTGAGTGCTTTCCAGTTGGCTGGTGAGAAGACGTGGGTGATCGCCTATATCGAGTATTCATCGAAGCCCAAGAACTATCGCCTCTGTCTGGCTGATGAGAACATGCGCAACTTCCATTCGCCACGCAACATTGAAGGCGTGAAAGCGCCTCAGCATGGTTCGTTCATGCGGCTCACGAAGAAAGAATACAAACGATTGGAGAAACTAAAAAGGTAGGTTTTAAAAACCTACCTTCTTTAATTCTATCGCCATCTCCTGTTGGAGTTCTCGGGCTTTGTTGCCGGCTATCTCGGCATAGTGTTCATCGTTCGAAGCGTAGATGATGCCTCGTGAGGAGTTTACCAGCAAACCGCAATCCTTGGTCATACCGTATTTGCAAACCTCCTGCAAACTTCCACCCTGAGCACCCACACCAGGCACCAGGAGGAAATGATTGGGAGCTACCTTGCGGATGTCCTCGAACATCTGGCCCTGTGTGGCACCAACCACATACATCATATTTTCGTCGTTTCCCCATTCCTGACTCTTCTTCAGCACCTTCTCGAAGAGGCGCTCGCCCTGAGCATCCTCCGTGAGCTGGAAATCGTGAGAGCCTTTGTTGGAAGTGAGCGCCAGAAGAATCACCCATTTGTTCTCGTACTCGAGGAAGGGTGTAACGCTGTCTTCGCCCATGTAAGGGGCAACGGTCAGTGCATCCACATCGTACTCCTCGAAGAAGGTACGGGCGTACATCTTGGAGGTGTTGCCGATATCGCCACGCTTTGCATCGGCGATGATGAAGTGGTTGGGGTAGTTCTCCTTCAGATACTTCACCGTTTTCTCGAACGACATCAGACCCTTTACGCCGTAAGCCTCGTAGAAAGCCAGATTGGGCTTGTAGGCTACGCAGTAATTGGCCGTTGCGTCGATGATGGCCTTATTAAACTCAAAGAACGGATCGTGCAGATCGAAGACACACTCGGGCATCTTCTTGGCATCTGTATCCAGTCCCACGCACAGAAAACTCTGCTTCTGCTTAATCTGATTAATTAGTTCCTTCCTGTCCATTTTAGAATCTGATTAATAAGTAAATAGGTCACTGTAAAGCCAACAAACCAAACAATGCCAAATACGACTAATTTCCAATACCACTCAGTCTCGAATGTATCAACAGCAATATCTGCAATGATTATTGCTACGAAAATGCAAACCCACTCGACCCAAGATCTTCCAAAGTAAGTCTTCATAGCTCATTCTCCTTCATGCGCTCGGCGTTCTCGGCTACTGTGAGCGCATCGATCATTGCCTGAATATCACCTCCGAGGAAGCCCTGCAGATCGTGAGTGGTGTAGCCGATGCGATGATCAGTTACACGTCCCTGGGGGAAGTTGTACGTACGAATCTTCGCTGAGCGGTCGCCCGTTGACACCAGACTCTTACGACGAGAGGCAATGTCGTCCATATACTTCTGGTGCTCCTTATCATATATAAAGGTGTACAGGCGCGAGAGCGCGCGTTCCTTATTCTTGGGTTGGTCACGTGTCTCAGTACATTCAATGAGGATCTCCTCTGTTTCGCCCGTGTTGGGGTTCTTCCACATATAGCGCAAGCGAACACCCGATTCCACCTTGTTCACGTTCTGACCACCAGCACCACTCGAGCGGAAGGTATCCCACTTGATTTCGCCTTCGTTCACATGTACCTCGAATTTATCGGCCTCAGGCAATACGGCAACTGTGGCAGCTGAGGTGTGCATACGACCCTGAGTTTCTGTGGCTGGCACACGCTGTACACGATGTACGCCCGATTCGTATTTCAGTGTGCCATAAACATCGGCACCCGAAACGGCAAAGTCGATCTCCTTGTAACCACCTACGGCTCCTTCGCTGACGCTGGTGATGGAGAGCTGCCAACCCTTCGAGTCGCAGTAGCTCTTGTACATCTTAAACAGATCGCCGGCAAACAGACAAGCCTCATCGCCACCTGTTCCAGCACGAATCTCCATCTGCACGTTCTTCGCATCCTCAGGATCCTTCGGAATCAGGGCTATCTTGATTTCCTCCTCGAGTTTTGGCTGAAGTTCTTCGTTGGCAGCCAGTTCCTCACGGGCCATCTCCTTCATCTCAGGATCGGTCTCATTGGCCAGGATATCCTTCGCCTCCTTGATGCCATTCAGACAGGCGATGTAACGCTTGCGGGCATCCATGATGTCGCCAAGATCCTTGTATTCTTTCGTCAGTTTCACAAAACGGTTCTGATCGGCAATCACATCGGGGTCGGTAATCAGGGTTGATACTTCCTCGAAGCGAGCCTCCAGGCCGTCAAGCTTTTGCAGTATACTATTGTTGTCCATAATCTATATTTCAACACAGAGATACAAAGTCACAGAGTTTTTGATTCTCTGTATCTCTGTACCTCTGTGTTTTATTTAATAATTAAATTCGCCGAATTCGCTCTTGATAGTGAGACTCTTGGGGCCTTCCTCGATGTGGCCAACCACCTGAGCATCGATGTTGAAACTCTTCGAGATGGCGATCACTTTCTCTGCTACCTCAGCAGGAACGTAGATCTCCATACGATGACCCATGTTGAACACCTGATACATCTCCTTCCAATCGGTACCTGAACACTCGTGGATGGCACGGAACAGAGGAGGAACAGGGAACATGTTGTCCTTGATGACCTTGCAGTTGTCGCTTACGAAATGCAGCACCTTGGTCTGGGCACCACCAGTGCAGTGAACCATTCCGTGAATCTCAGGACGCAACTCATCGAGCAGCTTCTTGATGACAGGAGCATAGGTGCGGGTGGGAGAGAGGACGAGCTGTCCGGCATCTACAGGCGAACCTTCAACGCTGTCGGTCAGCTGATACTTTCCGCTGTAAACCAACTCATTGGGCACAGCATGGTCGAAACTCTCGGGATATTTCTCGGCCAGATATTTGGCGAAGACATCATGACGGGCTGAGGTGAGTCCGTTGCTACCCATACCACCGTTATAACGCTTCTCGTAGGTAGCCTGTCCTGTAGAAGAAAGGCCCACAATCACATCGCCCGGACGGATGTTGGCATTATCGATTACATCGCTACGCTTCATGCGACAAGTAACCGTAGAGTCGACGATGATGGTACGAACCAGATCGCCTACATCGGCCGTCTCACCACCAGTGGGGTAAATGCCGATACCCATCTCGCGGAGTTCTGCAAGCAGCTCGTCGGTTCCGTTGATGATGGCAGAGATGACCTCGCCCGGAACCAGCATCTTATTGCGTCCGATAGTGGAGCTAACGAGGATGTTATCCACAGCACCCACACAGAGCAGATCGTCGGTGTTCATCACGATGGCATCCTGAGCAATACCTTTCCACACAGAGAGGTCGCCCGTTTCCTTCCAATACATGTAAGCCAGCGATGACTTGGTGCCAGCGCCGTCGGCATGCATAATGTTACAATACTCGGGATCACCTCCCAATATGTCAGGGATGATTTTGCAGAAAGCCTGCGGGAAGATTCCCTTGTCGATGTTCTTAATGGCGGCATGCACGTCTTCCTTCGCTGCACTCACGCCTCTCATCATATATCTGTTATCCATAATCTTTTTTATTTCTGGTGCCAGAATTCCCAGCTGGCGAATGCTTGTAACAACAGCATTTCCAGTCCGTTCTTTACTTCTGCGCCGTATTCTGCTCCCTTGCGCATGAAGAGTGTCTGATCAGGGTTGTAAATCAAGTCATAAAGAATGGTGTGATTATCCATCGCCTCGTAAGGCAGGTTCGGACATTCGTCGGTTTTGGGATACATACCCAGCGGCGTACAGTTCACAATCACATTATATTCCTTGATCACCTCAGGTGTGATACGTTCGTACTGGATGGTGTCCGGACGTTCGTAGCGACTCACGAAGACCGTTTCGAGTCCCAGCGACTTCAGTCCGAAGTTGATGGCTTTCGAGGCGCCACCTGTTCCCAGGATGAGCGCTTTCTTGTGCCACTTCTTGTCGAGCATCGGCTCAATACTCTGGGTGAAGCCGATGACGTCGCTGTTGTAACCCTTCAGCAGGGTCTTGTTCTTCTCGTGAGTCACGCGAATCACGTTTACAGCGCCGATGGCTCTGGCCTCGGGTGAGATACTGTCGAGGAAAGGAATCACCTTTTCCTTGTAAGGGATCGTCACGTTCAACCCACGCAGTTCGGGGGTCTTGTCGAGTATCTCCGTCAGTTCGTCGATACTGGCAATCTCGTAGTTCTCGTACTTGGCATTGATGCCTTCGTCGGCAAACTTCTGGTTGAAGTAGCTTACAGAGAACGAATGTCCCAAGGGGTAGCCAATCAGTCCGTACTTTTCCATAACTTTTTATTTTGTTGCGAAATACATCGTGCAGATGCCGAAAGTGAGTCGTTTGAACGACGCCTCGGCGAAGCCAGCCTTTTTGAGTATCTCCATCATCCGCTCTCCTTGTGGGAAGGCTTCGATGGTCTTGGTCAGATAGCCATAGGCGCTGGTATCCTTCGAGATGAGTCGCCCGTAAACGGGCAGAACCGTATGCGAGTAGATGCGGAAGAGCTGTTTCATCGGGAAGCTCACGGGAGTGGTCAGTTCCACGATGCTTAGGTGTCCGCCCGGCTTTAGCACACGTTGCATCTCCTTCAGTCCTTTATCCAGGTCGGCGAAGTTGCGAATGCCGAAGGCAGCTGTTACGGCGTCGAATGTGCCATCAGCATACGAGAGGTTCAGGCAGTCTTCCTTCTCGAAGCTCACGATGCTGTCGAGCCCTTCGGCTTTCACCTTCTGTCGGCCTATCTCCATCATACCTTCGCTGATGTCGGCCCCGATGAGTTTTTCGGGTTTCAGCATCTTGGCGGCGAGGATGGCGAAGTCTCCCGTTCCTGTAGCAATGTCGAGCAGCGTCTTAGGAGCGAAAGGCTGCAGTTGACGGATAGCCTTCCGTCGCCAGCCCTTATCGATGTCCCACGACAGTCGGTGGTTCAGCTTATCGTAGGTAGGGGCGATGTTGTCGAACATCTGCTCCACCTGATTCGCTTTTTCAGCCTCTTGGTTATAAGGCTTTATCACCTCTTGCTCGTACATTGATTAAATATTAATCATTAAACATTAAATTCGCTTCGCTCAGAAAGATTTCTCTAGCTTCTCGCCTCTCACCTCTCACCTCTGGTTAGCGGCTCTTGAAAGCCGATAACCAAGAACTGACGTTCTTCTCGATGCGCTGGGCGATATCCTCATTGCTAGTCTCGCGCTCGAACTTCTCGCCTACGATGTTCTCGTAGAGCTCGATGTAGCGATCGGAAACGCTCTCGGCATATTCGTCGGTAATCTCAGGCATCACCTGCCCGGGCTCGTTCATGAAGTTGTGCTCAATGAGCCACTGACGTACGAACTCCTTCGAGAGCTGGCGCTGGGGCTCACCCTTAGCCAACTTCTCCTCGTAGCCGTCGGCATAGAAGTAGCGGCTTGAGTCGGGTGTGTGAATCTCGTCGATGAGATACACCTTACCATCGCGCTTACCAAACTCGTACTTGGTATCCACAAGAATCAGTCCACGCTTGGCGGCAATCTCCTGTCCACGCTGGAAAATCTTGCGAGTGTAGTCCTCCATCACGGCATAGTCTTCTGCCGATACGATACCCTGGGCGATGATCTCCTCTTTCGAGATGTTCATGTCATGTCCCTCGTCAGCCTTCGTTGTCGGGGTGATGATGGGCTCGGGGAAACGCTCGTTCTCCTTCATGCCCTCTGGCAGCTTCACACCACAGAGCTCACGGCAACCGTTCTTGTACTCTCTCCAGGCAGAACCGGTGAGGATAGAGCGGATGATCATCTCCACACGGAAACCCTCACACTTCAGACCGATAGTAACCATCGGATCGGGAGTAGCCAGTTTCCAGTTCGGACAGATGTCGGTGGTGGCATCCAGGAACTTGGCGGCAATCTGGTTCAGTACCTGACCCTTGAAGGGGATGCCCTTCGGCAGTACCACGTCGAAAGCCGAGATACGGTCGGTGGCTACCATCACCATCAGGTCGTCGTTAATGTTGTACACATCGCGTACCTTTCCATGATACACGCTCTTCTGTCCTTCGAACTTAAAGTCCGTCTTAGTTAATGCTTTCATCTTTATAATTGACTATTTTACTATTTCACGATTTGATAATTATTAATCTTTCATCGCTTTGTCGAATTCCTCGTAAGCATTGACGATTCTCGTCACGAGTTTATGGCGGACGATGTCCGAGCGATCGAGATTCACCACGCCGATGCCCTCCACATTATTTAATATATGTAGCGCCTCGATGAGTCCGCTCTTCTGCGAGTGGGGCAGGTCTATCTGCGTCATATCGCCTGTGATGATCATCTTCGTGTTCCATCCCATACGAGTGAGGAACATACGAATCTGGGCTGGGGTAGTGTTCTGTGCCTCATCGAGGATGACGACGGCATCGTTCAGTGTTCTACCACGCATAAAGGCCAGCGGTGCTATCTGTATCACGTTCTTCTCCATCATGTCCTGCAGCTTCACCTGGGGCAGCATGTCCTCCAGCGCATCGTATAGCGGCTGCAAATAAGGGTCAATCTTATCGCGCATGTCGCCAGGCAGGAATCCCAGTTTCTCGCCAGCTTCCACAGCGGGGCGCGAGAGGATAATCTTCTTGGCTTGTTTCTCCTTCAGTGCTTTCACGGCCAGCGCTATCGACAGATACGTTTTACCAGTACCAGCAGGACCAACGGCGAACACCATATCGTTCTTGGCGTAAGCCTCTATCAGCTTCCGCTGATTCTGCGTGCGCGCCTTGATGGGGCGACCCGACATCGAGTAAACCACCACGTCGTCGGGCAACTTATCCGTCATCCTGCGACCCTTCACAATATCAAGGATATCCTCCTCCTTCAGCGAGTTAAACTGCATCACGTGGGTGCGTAGCTTCTCTGTGGCTTCTTCGAAGGCAGCCATCTGCTCCTCGTCGCCCAGCACCCTCACCACATTGTCGCGAGCCATGATGCGCAACTTAGGAAACAGCGAGCGTACCATCTGTAAATGCCCGTTGCCAACCCCATAGAAAACGACGGGGTCAATATCCTCTAAAACTATATGTTTCTCTATCAAATGAAATAAAAATTTAAATTTGGGCACAAAGTTACAAAAAATATTTGTATCTTTGCAACGCAATAGAGATTTTTTAGATGAAACTGACAAAAAAACGATATTTGATAGGTTTTACGGCGGTAGTTCTGCTGCTTGCAGCAGTGCGAGCTATGTTTCCGCATATTGCGGAAGCTAAAGAGGGGTTAGGGGTTAGTGGTGAGAGGTTAGAGAATACTCAAGCCGCAGAAAAAGCCACTCCAGAAACGGCCCGTGAGTCTGCTGAAGGCCCTGCTTCAGAAGGGAACGAGGTAATCTCTAACCCCTTATCCCTAACCACTAACCACTTCCATAAGATTCGCTCCGTAGCGAATTACAATGAAGCCTTCCCCGATACGAATGCTGTGCAGTTGGTTGCTGCCCGTCATTGGGGTGTGAGTCCGGTGAAGAACCGCAAGGATGCCGAGATGCGTAAGCGCGAGTTGGTCTACATCGATGCCTCACCTTACTATCATGTCGACCCGCTTTATTCCAGCATTCCTTATCTGGTGCCCCATGCAGCCATCTTGCTGCAGGACATCGGACAAGCCTTCTACGATAGTCTTTACGTGAAGGGTGTGCCCTTCCATCAGTTGATAGTTACCAGTGTGCTCCGTTCGCAGGAAGATGTGGTAAAACTGCGTCGTCGCAACGGCAATGCCACTGAGAACTCTTGCCATCTCTATGGCACCACGTTCGACATCTGCTACAATCGCTACAAGACGGTGGAGGATCCTGATGGTCCGCCTCGCCGTCAGGTTCGCAATGATACCCTGAAATGGGTGCTCTCCGAGGTGCTCCGCGATATGCGCGAGCAAGGCCGCTGCTACATCAAATACGAGGTGAAGCAGGGCTGCTTTCATATGACGGTAAGATAACATTGAATTACAGAAAACATTAAAGAAACATTAAATAACAACTTAAAACTTAAAGCATTATGAGATTAGACGGAAGAAGAGAAAGCTCAAACGTTGAAGATCGTCGCGGAATGAGCGGAGGTAAAGTTGCCGGTATCGGTGGTATCGGTGCAGTGATTGTAGCAGCTCTGTTTGCATGGATGAGTGGTGGCGATCCCCTCTCAGCCGGTCTGCAGGCAGCTCAGCAGCAGATGCAGGGCCAGACCGAGACCGTTGGCGAGGAGAACTTTACTGAGGAAGAGCAGGCGCTGGCCAGCGATTGCAAGAAGATTCTCGCCTCTACCGAGGATGTATGGGGCCAGGTGTTCCAGGAGATGGGTGGCACTTACACACCTCCCACACTCGTACTTTTCTCTAATCAGGTACAGTCAGCCTGTGGTAATGCTACTGCAGCCGTAGGTCCTTTCTATTGCTCTGGCGACCAGAAGCTTTACATTGACCTCTCGTTCTTCACGCAGATGAAGCGCCAGTTGGGTGTTGAGGGTAACACCTTCGCCTATGCCTATGTGATTGCCCACGAGATTGGCCACCATGTGGAGAACCTCACGGGAACCCTCGGCAAAGCTCATCAGGCTATGAATCAGACCGATAAGGTTCAGGCTAATCAGATCAGTGTGCGCCTCGAGCTGCTGGCCGATTACTATGCCGGCGTGTGGGCACATTACGAGGATGCCATGAACCACTCTATGGAGTATGGCGATCTGGAGAAGGGTCTCGAACTGGCTAAGGCCATTGGCGACGACTGGCTGCAGAAGAAGGCGCAGGGTAGGGCAACACCCGAGTCGTTTACCCACGGCACGAGCGATCAGCGTAAGCGTTGGCTGAAGCGTGGCTTTGAGTCAGGCGATATGCGCACCTCAACCTTCAGCGTTCAGAACTACAACGATCTTTAAAATATTCACCTTTTTAATATTGCATCCTTGATGATTTATCAAGGACACATTGTTGATGTGGTGAGCCGCGAGATATTCGACGGCTCACACCAGATAGGCTGCTCCATGCAGGCACCCTTCATCACGATGGCCTTTATGGCCCTGCCCGTGATCCCCAATCTCAAGTTGACCGACCGTCATCTGATGGACACTTTGAACATGAAACCCATCCCGGTTCATGAATAAGATGGTGGTCAAAAATCGACTCACAATTTTCAAAAATCACGGAAATAGTTTCAGAATTTACAAAAATAGTTTCAAAAATCACAAAAATATCGCTTTGGACTTGGTTAGTTTGATTTTTTTTCTTATATTTGCAGCATAAAAGTATTTGAGAGGGCCAATGGTTGTTTTAGACTAACCCTAAGAACTAAACTATTTTGAATATGAGAAAAAGAATCATCCTAACCGTTCCATTGCTTTTCTTGGCAACTGCGATCTGTCATGCGCATTCCTTAACGCTTAAGGAGGCCGATTCCATCATTATATTATTGTTGTTTGTCGTGATTGCACTGATCGTTGTAATTGTCGTCGGCAGAAGACAACATAAGATTTCCCTTCGTCGTGAAGAGCAGCTTCTGCGCATCCTCAATATGCTCGATGAATATCGCGCTATGATGGCCGATGGCGTATTGACGCTCGATGAACAAGAAGAGCTGTTGAAACGCTATCAGCCCGAAGTGAAGAAAGCCAAGGTCATCAGCATCGACGAGCGCAAGGCCTTCTATGTAAAGATGGACGCTCGCGTGAACAAGGAGAAGCCCTATACCGATCCCGATTTCAACCAGCAGGCGCTGGCCGATTTTATGGAGGTTGATCTAGAGACGTTCCGCCGCCTGGTACCTCGCTATGAGAATGCCGATAGAACCCTTGATTACATCAATTCCCTTCGTGCAGAATATGCCGCCAAGCTGCTCATGGAGCAATCAGGCCTTACCTTGGAAGATATGGCCGGCAAGTGTGGTTTCAGGAATACAGCCGCATTCCTCGACGCCTTCAAGTTCGCCTTCGGCATCACGCCTACCGACTATCTGAACAGCATGAACCAGATGTTCAAGAAAAAAGCCCAATAACCTATCATTGAAACAGTTATGTGATTTCATAGCCCGTTGGATGGGAGTCATGGTGCTGCTGGTGGCAGCATTGGCGCTCCTTGTGCCGGCATCGTTTTCTTGGATTGATACCTGGGCCATCAATCCCATGTTGGGAGTCATCATGTTCGGCATGGGACTCACCCTCTCTCCTCAGGATTTTAAGATCGTATTGCGTCGCCCCAAGGACATCCTCATCGGCTGTCTCGCACAGTTCACTGTTATGCCCCTGTTGGCGCTGGGACTTACGGTGGCCTTCTCGCTGCCCAAGGAGTTGGCCATCGGTGTCATCCTCGTAGGCTGTTGTCCAGGTGGTACAGCCTCTAATGTCATTACCTATCTGGCCAAGGGCGACTTGGCCCTTTCCGTGGGAATGACAGCCGCCTCCACACTCCTGGCTCCGTTGCTCACGCCGCTGCTCGTATGGGCTTTGGCTGGAACTATGGTCAATGTCGATACCCTCGGCATGCTCCTGAGTATCGTCTATGTAGTCATCGCTCCCATCATTTGCGGATTGCTCTGCCAGCGATTCCTCCCACAACTTACTAAGCGTGTTACGCCTTATCTGCCCGCCTTCTCGTCGATAGTCATTGCGCTGGTGGTAGGCATCATCGTGAGCCATAATGCCGATCGTCTGTTGACAGCAGGTCTGCTCGTTGTGGCTGTTGTTATGATCCACAACCTCCTCGGCCTTGCCCTCGGCTTTACCGTAGGACACTTGCTCCATCTTCAGAAGCCCAAGTGCGTGGCCCTTAGCATCGAGGTGGGCATGCAGAACTCCGGACTGGCCTCGTCGCTCGCCGTACTTCATTTCGCAGCCTATCCTTTGGCCACCATCCCTGGTGCTGTCTTCAGCGTTTGGCATAACATCAGTGGCGCCCTCCTTGCCAAATTCTATTCGTCCAAGCTGTTAGCGTCGTGATTCTGCGCCTAGCCGTTTTTTGGTGGAAAAATTTGGCGGTTTCCTTATAAAGTCTTACCTTTGCAGCGCTTTAAATAAAACTAAAGAGACATGTCACATCCTAAACGGACGGTCAGGTATTTATGCTTGATCTTTATGATGTCGGTCACATTGCATGTAGGAGCTCAGGAGCACATGTCCTCTGCTTCCGACTATGCACGCCTGTATGTTGGTGCACTCGAACCACAGTACCAACTCAAGTTGTGGCACGATATCCCATATTATAATGAAAAGCCCGATTTTTATTCAGGCCGTGTTAGTTATCATGGCGTGGTGTATGATAATGTACAGCTGCGCTTTGATCAATTCATGCAGAGGATTGCTGTTCTTACCCCCGGCAGCAATTTCATCTGTCTGCCAGAACAACCATTCATCGACTGGTTTGAGATGGATGGCCACAAATATGTGCACGATCCGGAGAATAACGCTCGTTATGCAGCCCTCCTTTGCGATGGTAGCACTAATGGCATCCGCCTTTATCATAGTATGTGGAAGATTGATCATGGTGATATGTATTTTGGTACAGGTAAACTGCAGAAGACACTCAGCACCCTGGAGTATTACACCCTCATCACCCCCGATGGCGAAATGCATCATGTGAAGCGCTTGTCCGATGTGGCAAAACTCTTTCCAGAGCAGAAAAAGCAAATCAGGCAGATGGCTCGGAAAAACCATCTTTCCTTCTCCAAGACCAAGCGCGAGAGCAGCCTCGTGAATGTGGTTTCTCGCCTCGAAGGCGAGAATAATCAGAAGCTAGAAGCTAGAGGTGAGAAGCTAGAGAATACTCTTACCTCTGATAAAACCGCTTCAGAGGGGAAAGAAGTAATCTCTCACCTCTCACCTCTCACCTCTCGCCCCTCAGATACCTCTCACCCCTTACCCCTAACCACTGATCTTATTCCCGGTATTCCCGTTCTCGATAGCGATACTGTTTCGATAGCCGCAGGTTCATCGAATTCAAAGGTCTATGTAGTGCCTGGTGTAAAGAAGGCAAGAGCCAGTATCGCCGATGATCAGGAACTCGCCGAGATTGTGGTTGTTGGTGGTCGTCCGTCGTCGGTCGATAATGTGATGATGGGTTCTGAGAAGTTCAAGCCCCAGCTGCTGAAGAATATTCCCTCAGCCTTTGGCGAGTCGGATATCATGAAGATTGTGCTCTCGCTGCCAGGTGTCACAACCGTTGGCGAGGCTTCAAGCGGATACAATGTACGAGGTGGTGCCACCGACCAGAACCTGATACTTTTCAATGGAGGTACCGTCTTTAATCCGTCTCACCTGTTCGGACTGTTCACCTCATTCAATTCTGAAGCGGTTGAGGATGTGGAACTCTTCAAGTCAAGCGTTCCTGTAGAATATGGAGGTAGAATCAGCAGTGTGCTGAAGGTGGTATCGAAGGAGGCCAATATGAAAAAGCTTACAGGTTCTGCAAGCATTGGTGTGCTCACCAGCAAGGCCACTATCGAAATACCTATCGTTAAGGAAAAGATGTCGCTGCTGTTTAATGGTCGCACTACCTACAGCGACTGGATACTGAAGAAGTTGCCTGAGAAGAGCGGCTACAAGGATGGTACGGCTAATTTCTATGACCTGGGTGGCGTGCTGACATGGAAACCCAACAGCCTGAATCGTGTGAAGATCAATGGCTACTGGAGTCACGACAAGTTCTCGTTCAGTTCCTCAGACAGTTACGGCTATCAGAACAGTAACTTTTCAGCAGAGTGGCGATCGATGCTGAGTGAGAAGATCACAGCCACACTTTCTGCCGGACTCGACCACTACGAGTATTTCAACGAGGACTGGGGAACGCCCTCGATGGCTGCACGACTGAGTTTCGGTATCGACCAGCTTTGGGGCAAACTTCACTTCCGTCATCGCCTCACAGAAAAACAGGTCCTTACCTACGGTCTCTCCATGCAGCATTATAATGTACAGGCAGGAAAATATGAGCCGGTTGGCGATGCATCCTACATCAAGACCGACCAGCTGCAGCGTGAAAAGGCATTAGAGAGCGCAGCCTATATCAGTTATGAACTCCCGCTCACTGAAAAGCTGTCGGTTTCTGCCGGTTTGCGCTATTCCATGTTCAATGCCCTTGGTCCTCGCGACGTGAATTATTATGAAGCCGACCAACTTCCATCAGAGGAGACACTGTTGGAGACTCGCCATGAAACGGGCGTCATCAAGACTTATCAGGCACCTGAGTTCCGCCTCTCGGCCCTCTATGCCATCCAGGAAAACCTTTCTCTGAAGGTAGGCTTCAACACCATGCACCAGTATATCCATAAGGTGTCGAACACATCCATCGTGTCGCCTACTGACACCTGGAAGCTTTCCGATCCTAATATCAAGCCGCAGAAAGGATGGCAGATTGCAGCCGGTATCTATCACGAAACGAGGGATAAGAAATACGAATTCTCTGCCGAAGTGTACTACAAGCACATCGACGACTATCTCAATTATCGCAATTCGGCCGTTCTGCTGATGAACCCCCACCTTGAGACCGATGTGATCTCAACCAAGGGCAAGGCCTATGGCGTAGAGCTGCAGATTAAGAAACCTACGGGCAAGGTGAATGGATGGGTGAGCTATACTTTCGCCCGCTCTTTGCTCCGCCAGGACGACATGAGGGTGAAGAATCCTCTGAACGATGGCGACTGGTATCCTTCTGAGTACGACCGTCCTCATGAGGTGAAGGCTGTGCTCAACTTCAAGTTTACCGAGCGCTACAGCTTCTCAAGCAACTTCAACTATGCCACCGGCCGTCCTACGACACTGCCCACAGGCAAGTATTACAATTCGTACTACCAGAAGTTCATGCCCTATTATTCCGATCGCAACACCTACCGTATTCCCGACTATATGCGTCTGGACCTTGCGTTCAATATCGAGCCCACTCATAAGCTCACCAGTTTCCTCCATACGTCGTTCTCCATTGGTGTTTACAACGCCCTCGCACGTAGGAATGCCTATAATATCTATTACACCAACGAAGGCGATATGATCAAGGGATACAGGCTGTCTGTTTTTGGCACTGCCATTCCATACGTCTCACTTAATATTCAATTCAACTAAGATGAAATATAATCCATTTTACCTTCTTTCGTTTTTACTCTTGACGCTGTCAGGCTGTATTGATGAATATGATGCCGACATCGCTGCCGAGGATTCGAACCTGCTCGTTGTCGAAGGTACGATATGTTCTGCCGAATTGAATAAGTTCTATCTGTCGCGCACACAGGATATCAAGGCCACCTATGGACCTCGTATGGTGACGGGAGCCAGTGTTTCTGTACACGGCAGCGACGGCTCCGAATACAAGGCGCAGCCCACCGACGACTATTACGCTTGCTGGATTGACCAGCTCGATCCCGACGTCGAGTATTATCTGCATATCGAGGCCGATGGCGAGGTGTATGAATCAGAACCCCAGCTACCTCTTCGAACGGAGAAGATAGCCCGTGTTGAAGGGTCGCAGCCCACGCCTGATAGCAATATCGATGTGCTCGTTACCCCCGAAGCCCCCTTTGATGCCAGCAAGACTAATTACTATACCTGGTCGTACGTTGAAACCTGGGAAGTGCATCCTGATTACACCACCTACGTGTATTTCGATGTGAACACCATGCAGAAGGTAGATTCGCTCCACTTGTTCCCCGAACGTGGATGGAGAAATGCCTTGGGCACGAATATCCTGGTTGAAGCCAGCACCCATTATGATGGCCAGCACATCCAGAAGCTCAAGCTTTACGACTTTGAGAACAGCAATGAGCGCCTCTTCTTCAAATATAGCGGACTGGTGCAGCAGCGAGCCATTTCAAAGGAAGAGTACGAGTATGAATGTGCCCGTCGCCAAGCCAGTTCCGAGATGGGCGGATTGTTCACGCCGCTACCTTCAGCCCTGCCCACCAATATCCGTTGCCTCACTTCCAGCAAGTCCGTGATAGGTTTCGTAGGGTGCGCACTGAATACGGCTAAATACAGGTTCTTCCTCGATCCTCGCGATTTCTCCCTCAACCATCCCTATCAGGGCGACAAGCGCATCTGGCTCAATGACTGTACCATTGATGACTGCGTGCGAATGGCCCGTCAGGGCTTGTGGCTCTGCGAATGGGATGACAACCGAATGAATGGCGGAGGACCGTTGAATACGGCTTGGGCCACCAAGTATCAACTCGATGTCCGCGAGCGAGGCGCCTATACCGAAGAACCCGATTACTGGTCATTAAATGAAGACTATTCTTATTAATATGAACAACAGAATTTTATCACTGATAGCGGCTGTGCTGCTCACCCTGAGCAGCTTTGCTGCGCATGTAGAGACCAATCGCCCCTGGTATCTTGCCGGCGAGGCGATGCAGGTCAGCTTATCCGATGTTGATGCCCAGATAGCCTATGCCGAACTGTGCGACACACGTGGACTGGCGGCAGGTGTGGCGGTAGGTCTCAGCCAGGGGCAGGGTAGTGGTGTTATCGAACTGCCTTCCAGCCTCCATAGCGGGTACTATGTGTTGTCAGTCTATACGCGCGACGACGCTCATGTTTCCAGCCAGCTTGTGGCCATTGTAAACCCCCTTCACAAGAGTGCCGACGACGATATTAAGTGGCTGCCGGCCGATAGTTGTTGGGCTATGGGTAATGGCACTGCCGATTTGGTCAGCCAGAAGCAAGTTGAAGAGCGCGAGATCGAAGGACATATCATTAAGGCACGTGTCAGCAATGTCTATGGCGGCAAGACCTACGATGTCAGCCAGATACTCCCTTCCTTAAGCATCATCGGTCAGCAGATACATTTCTTTGAGGGCAAGATGGTCGGCGACTCCATCGCCGTCTTTTACACCTATGGCATCCAGGGCAAACTGCCTCTGGTGCTCAGTGCCGTTTCATCTACCGGCGAGAGTCTGCCCATCGAGATGATAAGCCCCTTTGCCGCCTTGCTCCCCAAGCAGCTTCCCCATCTCGAGTTCCATTACAAGCGTAGCGAGGTGGAATCCCGTTCCCTCGACATGCAGCGTCATCAGATCGCCATTACTCCTGCCAAACGCGAACTGAAGTTGGGCGATCTTTCCGACGATACGGCCGAAGAAGGATGTCCCTTGCCCTACGATGAAAACATTCATGGCGTCCAGCCTTATCTCTCCTATAATCTCGACGAGTACCGTCAGTTCCTCACCATCAGGGAGGTGCTGCTCGAATATGTGCAATGCGTCTCGCGAAGAACCATCCAAGGCCAGCAGCAGCTGATTGTCACCACCGAACAGGATCAGTACAATCATGTCTCCCCCTCGTTGGTTCTGATCGATGGCATGCCGGTTATGGACGTAGAACGGCTTCTCAACTATGATGCCCGCCGTATACATTATATTAATATCTACGGCCATCAGTTCACGTTTGGCAATGGCGTATATAGTGGCATCCTGTCGTTTATCACGCGCTCAGGTCGACTCACCAACTATCCCACCGAGCCCAACTATCAGTATCTGGTCTATTCCTTCCCTGAGGTAAGTCCTCTTCGCCCAGCTGATACCAATCAGCCGTCGGAAGTATTCATCCCTCAGGCGCCCGACTATATTGACTCCACCATGTGGATCACCGCTGATGGCGATACCGACGGCACAGGCGCCGATATCTTCTACGTGGTCTCTACGTGGGAGGAAGATTGGAAGGACAGCCTGGGGCGTACCTGCCATTATGCCGATGTGTGGAATCCCCTTCATCGCGAGCACATGGGCACGCTCGAGATCAATAAGGTGGCAGCCTATATGTCGCCCGGCAATCGCTTCTATGCTCCCTTTTATCGCCACACCACCATCGATGCCTTCCTCACTCAGAACGAGGATACCGTCTATCAGCGCACCCGCCTGGCTATGGCCGATGTCTGCGCAGCCTTCGATCACTTCCAGGCCCGTCGCGACAAGAGCCGTCCACTCATCATCGCAGGTTTCAGCCAGGGCGGATTGGCAGTGGTAGAGCTGCTGAAGCATATCGACGACGATACCTATCGCCAGTTGGCCGCCGCCTACGTGCTGGGCTATAAGGTGACCAAGGCCGATATGACCCAGTGCAGCCGTATTCGTCCCGCTGAGGGCGAATCTGATACCGGCGTCACCATCTGTTACAATACGATGAAGGATGTAAAGTACATCAAGCCTGTCATCTCCGCCTCCGATATCTGTATCAACCCTGTCAACTGGCGTACTGACGCCACGCCCGCCACACTCCATGACACCATCACCGTTACCCTTTCGCCAGAGTATCATGTACTGGTGGTCAGCGGCTACAGCGGCTCAGAATACCCTGCCTATAAGGACCTGATCAACGTGGGCGACATCCACAGCTGCGAACCCTGGCTCTACAGCGAGTGCCTCGCCAAGAACATCGCCACTCGCACCGCCGCTTACCGCCGCAAACAAAACAAGAAATAACGAAGTCGTTAGTTGTCTTTGGTAAATAGTATTTACCACCATTATAGGCAGCCTTAAAGCTGCCCTTTTTAATAGTTTATAGGGCTCTCAGACTTTCCTCCGAGCAAAGTTGGACTTTCCTCCGAGGAAACCTCCACTTTCCTCGGAGCAAACTTCGGGTTTCCTATGACCCTCAGTGCAGACTTCTTTAAATTATGCATATTCTGTAATCATATATTACTAATTTGCTACAGTTGCTGCAGTGCTGCAGTTCTCGAAAGGCTTTTCACATTCCTGAATTTATTTCTATATTTATCTCTATATTTATATATATTTATATATATATATATAAATATAGAATATAATCTTGTAATTTCGCAATTCAATTTTTAACTGCAGCACTGCAGCAACTGCAGCACTTCGATGTTAATACACCAAGAAGATAAGTTGCACCTCAAAAAAATATCCAAAAAAATTTGGTGTTTTATTCGATTTACATTATCTTTGCAGAGTGTTACTTGGTTGACGCGATATTGTTTTAAATAAAAGACCTAAAATTATTAAAATGAGAAAACAGATTCGATGGATAATAGTGGCTGTCGTGGCCATTTGCAGCTGCGGGGTGCAGACGGCGACGGCTCAGGACGGGACAATTGTGTTTACGCCCCAATGGACGGCACAGGCGCAGTTTGCCGGCTACTACGTAGCGATGGAGAAGGGATTCTACAGCGAGGCTGGATTGAAGGTGAAGATAGAACACCCATCGGCTACGAGACCTGCCATGGACAGACTGAACGCGAATGAATGTCTGGCTACGACGCTGCAGCTATGTCAGGCATTGGAATACATTGAGGGCGGAACGCCCCTGGTGAATATTCTGCAGACATCGATGAACAACGCGATGGTCATCGTATCGGCACGCGGCAAGGACCCGCTGACGCAGAAGGGTGCCAAGGTGGGCATCTGGAGCGTGGGGTTCGGACAGCTGGCCATCTGTATGAGCAAGAAGGATCATCTGAACTATCAATGGGTGAGGTTTGCACAGAACATCAACCTGTTTCTCTCGGGTGCGCTCGACGCCACGCTGGCCATGAGCTATAATGAGTATTACCAGCTGATTCAGGCCGGACTGGAGATTAGCGATAAGAGTGTGTATCGTTTCTGCGATCACGGCTATAATGTGCAGGAGGATGGCGTTTACATGGCGCGCGACTACTACATGGCTCACAAGGAGCAGGCTAAGAAGTTTGCCCAGGCCAGCAAGAAGGGGTGGGAGTGGGCTGCCCAGCATCCTGACGAGACACTCGACATCGTGATGAAATATGTGGATGAGGGCCACATAGCCACCAACCGCGTGATGCAGCGCCTGATGCTGAAGGAGATACTGCGACTGCAGGTGGATCGTGAATCGAAGAAGCGCGAGTTCCGTCTGCGTCCGGACATGGTGAAGCAGGCAAGCCAGCTGATGGTGGAGAACGGAATGCTGAAAAGGGAGGTGAAGCTTGGAGAGCTGATTGAAAATTGAAAATTGAACATTAAACATTAAAGGTCGCGATTGACAGTAATCAGTTATGAAGAAAATATTAGATTATATCCGGAAGAAGCTATCGCTGAAGGTGAGTCTGGGTGTGGTGTTCTTTGCTGCCATCATCTTTAACATCGCCTTGGGTTTCTTCTTCTACCAGTCGCGCGACGCCGTGCGGCAGGAGGCTGTGAATAGGGCCATGCAGACACTGGATAAGACCTCGCTACGCGTGGAGGGTATCCTGAACAGGGTAGAGGTGGCATCGAATATTGCCAAATGGCTGGTGATGCGACATCCTGAGAGTGCCGACTCGATGTTTGTGTACAGTAGAGGCATGTTGCTGAACAATCCTGACTTCTACACCTGCTCCATTGCCTTCGAGCCGAATTACTATAAGAAGTACGGGCGCTACTTCTCGGCTTATTCCAAGCATATGGGCGACAGTATCCGAACCATTCAGGGCGGTAGCGACAATTACCAATACTTCTATATGGACTGGTATCTGATGGCTAAGCTGCTGGACGAGCCGAGCTGGACGGAGCCTTACATGGATCTCGATGCGGCTACGAACACGAGCGAGATGGTGACGAGCTACTGTCAGGCCATCAGGGATGATAAGGGCCAATTCATTGGCGCCATTAACACCAGTCTGTCGCTGAACTGGCTCTCGCAGACCATATCGGCCACGAAGCCTTATCCTAATTCGTATAGTATTATGATAGGTAGGGGCGGAACGTACTTTGTGCATCCTGATACCATGAAGATTACGCGACAGACCATCTTTACGCAGACCTTGGAGAAGGAGGACACAGCGATGACTGCACTGGGCCATGCTATGCAGCGTGGCGAGGAGGGCATGAAGCAGATGAAGATGGGCGACACGGAATGCTACGTGTTCTATAAACCGCTTGGAAAGACGGGTTGCTCGATGGCGATCGTATGTCCGGAGAGGGATATCTTCGGCGGATTCGACAATTTGCGTCATACGGTGATGGCGATTTTTGCACTCGGATTGCTACTGATGCTCTACTTCTTCTTTAACGTCATCACTCGCGAACTGAAACCGCTAAGACAACTTGCCAAAGGGGCTGAGACTATCGCCTCGGGACAGTTTGATGCCGAGTTGCCCAATTTCGAGCGAATCGACGAGATAGGACAGTTGACCCACTCGTTCGGCAATATGCAGCAGTCGCTGGTGAAATACATTGAGGAACTGAAGGAGACCACTGCCCAGAAGGCCTCTATAGAGAGCGACCTCCGCATTGCCAGTGATATACAGATGGGTATGCTGCCTGAGAAATTCCCCACGAAGGATGATCGCGACGACGTGCAGCTTTACGCATCGCTGACGCCGGCCAAGGCGGTGGGTGGCGATCTGTTCGACTTCTACTTCCGCGACGAGAAGCTGTTCTTCTGCATCGGCGACGTATCGGGCAAGGGTGTGCCTGCATCACTGTTCATGGCCGTAACGCGTAGTGTGTTCCGTACGGTATCGGCCCACGAGTCGATGCCTGAACGCATAATGACGACCATCAACAAGACGATGTATGACATGAACAAGACCTTCATGTTCGTGACGCTCTTCGTGGGTGTGCTCGACTTGCCAACGGGGCGTTTGTACTACTGCAACGCCGGCCACGATGCGCCGTTGCTGGTAGGCGCTGGCGTAGGTGAGTTGCCCTGCGATCCGAACATTCCCGTGGGCGTAAGACCCAAGTGGGTATATACGCTGCAGGAGGCACAGATATTTACTGGTACTACCATATTCCTGTTTACCGACGGACTGACGGAGGCGATGGATGTGGACAGTAAGCAGTTTAAGATGGAGCGTGTGATGAATACGGCTCGCGAGGCGCTGGCCAATCATCAGTTGGAGCCGAAACAACTCATTGACGGGATGACCGAGGCTGTACACCAGTTTGTGGGCGAAGCTGAGCAGAGTGACGACCTGACGATGATGGCCATACAATACATTAAACAGCAGAGCGACGTGAAGTTGCTTAAGAGAATCATGCTGACCAACGACCTGAAAGAGGTGCCGAAACTGAATGAATTCGTGACAGAGATGTGTGAGACCGTAGGCATGAATCACGACGACGCTGTGAAGGTGAAGGTGGCCATCGAGGAGGCTGTGGTGAATGTGATGAAATATGCCTATCCGGATGGCACTACGAGCGATGTGACGATCGAGGCTGCATCGAACGATGAGAGACTGAAGTTTACGATCGTGGATGGTGGTAAAGTGTTCGATCCCACCGTTATGCCTGAGGTGGATACGACGCTTTCGGCTAAGGAACGCCGCATAGGCGGACTGGGTATTCACATTATGCGTCAGTATATGGACTCGATGAACTACGAGCGCATAGATAACCTCAATGTGCTGACGCTCAGTAAGAACATTAATAATTAAACATTATAAAAAGTATGAAAACAACAATTCAAGAAATCGAAGGCAATGTGGTTGCCATTCTGGAGGGCTGTCTCGACACTGCCGCTGCTGCTGAAACCGCACAGGCTATGAGTCCACTCAATGATGTAACGGGTAAGGACATCGTGATTGACTGTACAAAACTGGAGTACATCTCGTCGAGCGGACTGCGTATCTTCCTCGACGTGCTGCAGCATGCTGAGGAAACGGGTGGGCACGTATATATAAAAGGTATAACCGACGATGTACGTAACGTGTTTGCCATCACAGGTTTTATTAATCTCTTCGAGTTTAAGTAAGTTGACAGTTCTTGGCGATGCCAAGCGGCAAAGCCGAGCGGACAATTGATAGTTGACAGTTATGGGAACGGTGGAATTTTTAGGTTTTAATCTTTATGCCTGGATCACGATTGTGACAGTGTTGGGCATGTTTACAACGATGCTGTTCACGAAGCTGAGAGCCGACGTGGTGTTTCTGGCGGCTATCGGCATTCTATACGTGACGGGTGTGCTAGATGCCAAAGAGGCGTTCTCGGGCTTCAGCTCCACGTCGGTGGTAGTGATAGGTGTGCTGTTTGTAGTAGTGGCAGGCTTGATGTATACAGGCGTGCTGCAATGGATAGTGCGCAATCTGCTGGGACAGCCCAACAGTTACGGCAAGGCAGTGGTGAGACTGATGCTGCCTGTGGCTGCACTGAGTTCATTCCTGAGCAACACCACGGTGGTGGCCATGTTCGTGGGCATCGTGAAGATTTGGTCGAAGAAACTGGGTGTGTCGCCCTCGAAACTGCTGATTCCATTGAGCTACGCATCGGGTATGGGTGGTGTGTGTACGTTGATAGGTACGCCGCCGAACCTGATTATCAGTGGTCTGTATGCTGACAAGACGGGCGATGCGATGAATGTGTTAGCAACAACGATTCCTGGTTTGTTCTGCTTGGTGATTGGCGTGCTATCGGTGATTGCCATGAGGAAGCTGCTGCCTGAGCGTCAGGCGCCAGAGTCGGCTTTCGAGGCCACATCGGAATACACCTTGGAGATGCTGGTGCCATCCGACAATAAATACATCGGTAAGAAGCTGGGCGATACTGGTCTGCTCGACGTGAAGGGTGGTTCGCTCATCAGCATGTACCATTTCGACAATGTGCCAGCGTCCATTAGCAAGGATGAGTATGTGATGGGTGGCGACCGATTGGTATATGCCGGACAGATAGACGAGTTGCTGGAGATGCTGAAGAGCAACGGACTGGTAAGTTCGGATCACCATGTGTTCTCGCTGAGCGAGGTAGACAGGAGTAATCCTGTGCGCACGGCTTATGTGACCTTCGGCAGCAGTCTGATAGGCAAGACCATTGGCGGCAGCACGTTTGAGAAGGACAATAATATGTCGCTCATTGCTGTAGCACGCAGGGGCGAGCGCATCAGTCAGCCGCCACGACAGGTGGTGCTGAAGGCTGGCGACACGCTGCTGTTGTCTTGTCCGTCGAAACTGGATGTTAACAGTGGTCCTCTGGCTTCGCAGTTGCATTTCTTCGACAGCGATCAGGTGGTGAAGACTGGACCCAAGACGCTCATATCGGCAGTGATCATGATAGCGATGGTGGCGCTCTCAGCCTTTGGTGTGATGCCGCTGTTGCAGTGTGCCTTTATTGCTGCTGCGGCTATGCTGTTGCTGCGTTGCTGTAATGTGGATCAGGCCATGCGGGCCATCAACTGGGAGATCATCATGGTGTTTGCCGGTAGTGTGGTGCTGGGTCTGGCTATTCAGAAAACGGGTATCGCCGAGCGGCTGGCCATGGGCATACTGGATGTTTGTGGCACGAATCCGATTGTGGTGATGACGGCTATCTGTTTCGTGGGAACATTTATCACGGAGTTTATTTCGAACACGGCTGCGGGTGCGATGTTCTTCCCCATCATGTATGAGGCTGCAGAGAAGCTGGGCTATGAGCCTTATACCTTCCTCATCGCCCTGATGGTGAGTGTGAGCTCGAGTTTCGCCACGCCGATTGGTTCGCCTACCCACATGCTGGTGTATGGCCCAGGCGGCTATCGATTCAGCGACTTTATGCGTATAGGACTGCTGATGAACATCATCATCCTGGCTGCCAACATCTTTATTGTGAACATTGTATATCCATTAACACCACTTATTCCTTAACACAGATTGTATGAAAAGAAGGTTTTTAATCATTTGCACGATGGCGTGCATCGCCATAAGTGCTATGGGGCAGGAGCTGGTAAAGAAACCAGCTACGTCGGAGCTCTCGGTGAAGCAATTGCTGGTATTGATGAAACACTACTCGGAGAGCGATGTGGCAGAGGCTGGCAGCGGCATGAAGTTTCTCTATATGACGGAGGATAGCGACGAGGATATGTCGTATTACACCTACGCCTACGGTCACGACTACGAGAAGGGCGAGAAGACGGATGACGGTTATAGGCTGAAGCCTACGAGCACACGCGGATTCTACTTTAAGATGCAACTCGACACGTCGCAGCAGGGATGGCTTTGGTTCGTGAGCGATGCACGTGCGAAGGTGTTTATGAAGACTGCAGCGAGGACAGAACCCTTTGAGTATGAGGGCAAGACATACTACGTGAACATGAAGGGTAATGACGGGAAGCTGTATATTCAATCGCCCTGGGTGGAAAATGAGTTGCAGACGGATTATGTGATCTATCCGCCAGAGCAGCAAGAGAGTGGACTCTACGCAGTGCAAATAGAAGTTTATATGTAATAATAAAGCCCCGCCAACCGGTGGGGCTATTATTATTCATTGATCCATGCATCGAGCAACATGCGAGCGATGGAGAGGGGCTCGGGGATGTTAGGGAGGTTATCCTTGCGGAACCAGCCGCCTTTGGCTATCTCGCTGGCTTGGAGATGAATCTCGCCCGAAACATAGTCGGCATTAAAGCCTACCATCAGTCCACAGGGATAGGGCCAAGGCTGGGAGGCGAAGTAGCGGATGTTGGTAATAGTGACGCCCGTTTCCTCGAGGGCCTCACGAGCTACAGCTTCCTCGAGTGTCTCACCTGTCTCCACAAAGCCTGCTACGAGACCGAAGAAATCGCGACGGAAATTCTTGGCACGTACCAGCAGCACCTCGTCGCCCTTATGGATGAGCACGATGACGGCCGTAGCCAGCTGGGGCCAAATCTCCTTGCCACACTGGGTACACTTCTTGGAAATATCGGTATCCATGCGCATGGGGGCACCACAGATGCCACAGAACTTGGTGTTAGAATCCCAATAGAGCAGTTCCTGGCATTTGCCGGCCTTGAGGTAGAGAGGGCGCTCAAGTTTGTAATATGACTGGCGAAGACCAATCATCTCGAAACGATCGCTATCAGTAACAGGATTATCAATGCGATAGGTGATGACAGGTGTGCCATCGTCCATGGGAGTGATGTTCATCTGATGGGTCCAGGGCTTCACCTCAGTGGGTGGCTCCTGCTGGAGGGGTATGGTATAAGTGCCGTCAGGCTTGCGCTCTAACAGCAAGTCTTCTTTGCAGAAGACGAAATAGTACTTTTTCATTTATCTGTTTCCGAATAATTGTTTGCGATCGCGAGCGAGGGCAGGAACAGCCCATGACTCAGGAACGAAACGCCAGTTATGGTTGGGCATCGGATCGACGGATCCGAGGCGATGAATCTCTTCTGTAAGATAGTGACGCTGGTCCATTTCGGTATGGAAGATGACACGACTCTCGAGCGAATCCTGAGGGATACCGGCTCCGAGGGTGAGCAACTCGCCACCACCATTGGCGCGATAGCTGTTCATCACTACCTTATACCACTTCTTCATGTCGAAGGGTTCGCCGTTCGACATCTTCAGAATGCGAACCTTATAGCCTACAGGTCGGGTAAGGTCGACTTCGTAGTCGACACCAGCAGCAGAATCGAAATTAAAGGTGTAATGCAGGAAGCCTGAGCGCTGCTGATCGCCCTTAGAGTTGTCGTTGAGCAACAGGGCATGATCATTAGCCGACTTCATGGTGTTGGCCCATTTGCTGTAAGAGAACTCGAGGTACTTATAGATTTCCTCGCCCGTCATGCGGAGCACGAACATGAGGTTCTCAAAGCGGTAGAGCTTGAACATATCGGCCTGAGTGACCTCGCCGGCCTCAATGGTATTATCGAATGCTAAAGGGGCATTGAACGATATGTCGGCACCCGAAATCTGCAGCTGCAAGTTGTGGATGAGATCGGTAAAGGCGGAGTTGCCAAAGAAGCCATCGCGTGAGTAAACGGGATGCTCGAATCGGCCTATCTTGCGACTGCAGTAAGCCTTCACCTCGTCGATCTTAGGCTGGAAGTGGGCGAGCATCTGCTTGTCGATTTTCTCGTTGGTCACGTCGATGATTTTGCCAGAGATATTCTTCTTGGTGAGTTGGCCGTCCTTATAGGTAAGAGCTATTTCGGCCTCAGCCACATTCTTGACATAACAGCTGGGATCGATGCAAAGAACCTGACCACCATCCTTGTTGGTAATCCACTGATTATGAACCTGATGGTCGTGTCCGAAGAAGATAATGTCGAAGCCTGGAACCTCCTGGGCTACAGCCTCTGTGGCATCCTCTTCATAGTCGGCTGTCTTGATGCCGCCATTGAGTCCGGAGTGGAAAAGACCGAAGAGCAAGTCGGGCTTCTCGACATCCTGAATATACTTCACCCACTTACGGGCGCACTTCACCATATCCTCGAACTCCATACCTTTCCAGATGGAGTGGTTGAGCCAGTGGGGAATGGCGGGGGTAAGCATGCCCAGCACCACAATCTTGACGCCATCGATCTGATGAACGGAATAAGGTTGCAATCCGTCGTAGATATGCTCGGGATGAGCCTCAGCATTCTTGAATTCTTCCTTCACGATGTTGGCACCCAGAAGGGGGCAACGCACTTCGCGAATCCACTTGTCGTAAACCTTATGGCCAGGCTCGATATCGTGATTACCCACAGTCTCGGCATCATACTCCATATAGTTGATGACCTGAGCAGCAAGGTTCTCATCCTCGGGCATGACATAATTGGACCAATACACACAGGGCTGACCCTGCAGAATGTCGCCATTGTCGATGAGTAACAGATGGTCCTTATAGTGTGCACGCTGCTTTTTAATATAGGTATTTGCGCGTACGAGGGTACCCTTGATGGGGCGACCTTCCATAAAGTCCCAAGGGAAGAAGTGTCCGTGAACGTCGCTGGTTTCGATGACCTTCAACTTGACGGTCTTCGTATTTCCTGCCTTCACGGGATATGCGGTTGAAAGCATAGCGAGAGCGATGATAACTAGTTTCTTCATATGTTGTTGATATGATTTCGGGTACAAAAATATAAAAAATATGGCGTTTTTGCAACATTTAGGCACACTTTTTGCAGTATTATTTTCAGAAAAATAACAATTAAAGGATAAGGAGGACATTTTTATGGCATTTATAGACTATTACAAGATTCTAGGCGTTGATAAAACGATACCGCAGAAGGATGTGAAAAAGGCATACCTGAAGCGGGCAAAACAGTTTCATCCTGACCTGCACCCCGATGATCCGAAGGCGCAGGCGAAGTTTCAGGCACTGCAGGAGGCGTATGACGTAATTGGCGATCCTGAGAAGCGCAAGAAGTACGATCAGTATGGTGAGCAATGGAAACAGGCCGATGCATTTGGTGGCTTCGGCGGTGGAGGTAGTTACGGAGGTGCTGGCGGAGGTAATCCGTTTGGCGGATTCGACTTCTCGCAGTTTACTCAGGGTGGTGGTTTCAGCTCGTTCTTCGAAAGCTTGTTTGGCCGGAAAGGTCAAGCGGGTGGGGGATTCGGCGGATTCCAAGGCTTTGGTGGCAACGGCGCCTCAGGTTTCGGTGGCGGACAAGGTTATGGGCGTCAGGCTCGCACAAGTTCGGGCGAGATGAATGCCAACGTGAGCATAGACCTTTATACGGCCTTGCTTGGTGGCGAGGTGATGCTGACGCTATCGAACGGACAGAAGGTGAAGATGAAGATCAAACCAGAAACACAGCCTGGTACGAAGGTTCGTCTGCGTGGAAAGGGCTATGACAGAGGCGATGGCACCTTTGGTGATTTGATTATCACCTATCAAGTGAAACTGCCCACGAACCTGACGGAGCATCAGAAAGAACTATTAAGAGAAATGAAAGGCTCGCACTAAGGCGAGCCTTTCATTTGCTTTATGCTTGCTGAGCGAGGAACTCCTCGGCTCGCTGAAGGTCTTCGGGAGTATCGATGCCAACGGTCTCGACATCAGTAAGTCCTACACGGATGCGATACCCATTCTCGAGCCAACGGAGTTGTTCCAGACTCTCGGCCTTCTCGAGACGGCCCTGAGGCAACTGGGTAACCTCGCGAAGCACTTCACGACGGTAGGCATAGATGCCTAAGTGCTTCAGGAACGGATAAGCTTCGAGCCACAGGTTGCGATCGATGCCACGAACATAGGGAATGGGACTACGGCTGAAGTAGAGCGCGAAACCACGATTGTCGGTAACGATCTTGGGTGAGTTGGGATTCTCGACACCCTCGATGGTCTCGAAGCGTTTACCAAGCGTACCTATCTGAGTCTCTGGGGCATCGAAGAGATGCATGAGTGTCTCGATCTGTGAGGGCTGGATGAATGGTTCATCACCTTGCACATTGATAATGACGTCGGCATCGGAGCCGATCTTCTCTGCAGCTTCCTCAATACGGTCGGTACCACTCTTATGGTCTGTGCGTGTCATAACGGCTCGTCCGCCAAAGGACTCGACAGCCTGGAAGATGCGCTCGTCGTCGGTAGCCACATATACTTCGTCGAGCAGACTGGACACCTGCTCATAAACTCTCTGGATGACAGTCTTTCCGCCGAGAACTGCCAGCGGCTTACCCGGGAAGCGTGTAGACGCATAGCGGGCAGGAATAATAGCCATAAACTTCATAACGCTTGCAAAGGTAGAAATAAAAAGTGAGAATTGAAGATTGAAAATTGAAAAATTATATTAATATATGTGCTTTTATTTGCCAAAGTCGGAAAAAAGCACTACATTTGCAGTTGTAATTACTAAGATACAGACTATCATGCAATATAAAAGACTAACAATAACACTCCTGATGTCACTCATCCTACCTCTATCGGTGGGCGCACAGAAAATTTCACTGGGTTCTACAACTACAAAGGATGGCGGAGACTATCAGGGAGAAATGATGTTGGGTAAACCCCACGGAAAAGGCAAAGTACAGTATAAGAATGGCAATATCTACGAAGGCGAGTACGTGAAAGGTAAGCGCCAAGGTTTTGGTATTTATACATTCTTTGATGGTGAGAAATATGAAGGCGAGTGGTTCCAGGACCAGCAACATGGTAATGGTACCTATTACTTCTCGAATAATAACCGCTATGAAGGACTGTGGTTCCGCGATTATCAGCATGGTCATGGTATTATGTACTATTTCAATGGTGATAAGTATGATGGTGACTGGAAGCAGGACAAGCGATCGGGCAAGGGTATCTATACCTTTGCTGGCGGAGCTTTCTATCGTGGTGACTGGCTGAATGATAAGAAGAACGGTAAGGGATTCTTCGACTGGGGCGACGGTTCGACTTACGATGGTGAGTGGAAAGACAATATGTGCTCAGGAAAGGGTACATTCAAATATGCCAATGGTGATGTGTATATCGGTCAGTGGCTCGATGATGAGATGAATGGTAGAGGCATCTACAAGTTCCAGAACGGCGATGTATATGAAGGCGATTACGTGCGTGGTGAGCGTACAGGTTCGGGCATCTTCAAGTATGCCAACGGCGATAAGTACACGGGTCAGTTCCAGAACGGCGATAAGCACGGACAGGGTACATTTACCTGGAAGAGTGGCGATAGTTATGTGGGTCAGTGGAAAGCTGATAAGCAGGACGGTCGTGGAAAACTTACGAAGAAGAATGGCGACACCGTAGAGGGCATGTTTAAGAACGGACAGCCCCACGGAGAGTGTATCGTGCGTTATGCCGATGGCTCTAAGTTTAAGGGCGAGTATAAGAATGGCAAACGTAATGGTGCAGCCATCGAGGAAGATAAAGACGGCAAGCGCTTTGAAGGTACTTATGTAGATGATCAGCGCGATGGCCGTTTTGTGGAAAAGGATAGAAATGGTAACATCACTGCCCAAGGTAATTATACCAGAGGACATAGACAGGTGAGATAGAACAACTAAAAATTATATTGCTATGATTATTGATACGATTGAGAATCTCAGTAAATATGTGGCTTTGAACCCACTTTTTGCTGATGTGGTAGAGTTTCTGAAGAACAACGACCTCCAGACGATGGAGGCTGGTAAGTATCCCATCAAGGACAAGGATCTGTTCCTGAATCTTCAGGTGGCCAAACAGCGCACCAAGGACACTGCTTTCTTGGAGACCCACATCGAGATGATTGATATCCAGATACCTATCTCTGCTGCAGAAACCTTCGGTTATACACCGCTTTGCGATCTGCCAGATTTTGAATATAATGCCGAGAAGGATATTACGAAGTATGGCGACACAAAGCCTCAGACGTATGTAACTGTGAATCCGGGGCAAATCGCTATCTTCTTCCCACAAGATGGTCATGCTCCTTGCATCACCGATGCATCAGAGATTAAGAAAGCAATATTTAAAGTAAAAGCATAAAAGTCTATGGCAACGAAGAAAGAAACAACGAAGAAAGCTACAGCTACCAAGAAAACAACCGCTAAGAAACCAGTGGCAAAGAAAGCAACGGCTAAGAAGCCTGTAGCAAAGAAGAAGGTGGAAGCCCCAAAAGAGCCCGAGCATATCGGACTGGTGAGGAACGACTCATGGTTGGAACCCTTTGAGGCAGCCATCCGTGGACGTCATGACCACGCTCTGTGGAAAATCAGTCAGCTGACGCAGAATGGTAAGAAGACGCTGAGTGACTTCGCATCAGGACACCTATACTTCGGACTCCACAAACTGCCTAAAGGATGGGTGTTCCGTGAGTGGGCTCCTAATGCTACAGATATCTATCTGATAGGTGACTTTAACAACTGGAAGGAAGATGAGAAGTATCGTTGCAAGCGCATACCTGGCACAAACAACTGGGAGTTGAAGCTTAGCGAGAAAGCTCTGAAGCACGGACAGCTTTACAAGATGAAAGTAAAGTGGAACGGTGGCGAAGGTGAGCGTATTCCTGCATGGTGTCGTCGTGTGGTACAGGATGACAACACGAAGATTTTCTCTGCCCAGGTATGGAATCCTGAGAAGAAATACGAGTTCAAGAAGTTGAACTTCAAACCCAGGAAGAACCCGTTGTTGATTTACGAGTGTCACGTGGGTATGGGACAGGATGCCGAGAAGGTTGGTACCTATACCGAGTTTAAGGATAATGTGCTGCCTCGTGTGATCAAGGACGGTTATAACTGTATCCAGGTGATGGCTATTCAGGAGCATCCCTATTATGGTTCGTTCGGCTATCACGTATCATCTTTCTTTGCTCCATCGAGTCGTTTCGGAACGCCTGAGGAACTGAAGGAATTGATTGATACAGCCCATAAGAATGGCATCGCTGTGATTATGGATATCGTACACTCTCACGCTGTGAAGAATGAGGTGGAAGGCTTGGGTAACCTTTGTGGTGATCCCAACCAGTTCTTCTATCCTGGTGATCGTCATGAGCATCCGGCATGGGACTCGCTCTGCTTCGATTATGGTAAGGATGATGTGCTGCACTTCCTGCTCTCGAACTGCAAATACTGGCTCGAGGAATTTAAGTTTGATGGTTTCCGTTTCGACGGCGTGACTTCGATGCTGTATTATTCTCACGGACTGGGTGAGGCCTTCGGTGGTTATGGTGACTACTTCAATGGACATGAGGATGATAATGCCATCTGCTATCTGACGCTGGCCAACAAACTGATCCACGAGGTGAATCCCGATGCGATTACGATTGCTGAAGAGGTTTCGGGTATGCCTGGACTCGCAGCAAAATTTGAAGATGGTGGCTACGGATTCGACTACCGTATGGCAATGAACATCCCTGACTATTGGATCAAGACCATTAAGGAGGTTCGTGATGAGGACATCAATGTGTGCTCAATCTTCTGGGAGGTCAAGAATCGTCGTCCAGACGAGAAGACCATCTCATATTGTGAGAGTCACGACCAAGCATTGGTGGGCGATAAGACCATCATCTTCCGCCTGATTGATGCTGATATGTACTGGCACTTCGCCAAGAAGGATGTGAACGATATTGCTCAGCGCGGCATCGCCTTGCACAAGATGATCCGTCTGGTGACTGCTGCTGCCATCAATGGTGGTTACCTGAACTTCATGGGAAATGAGTTCGGTCATCCGGAGTGGATTGATTTCCCACGTGAGGGTAACGGCTGGAGCTATAAGTACGCCCGTCGTCAGTGGAATCTTGTCGACAATAAGGACTTGTGCTATCACTGGCTGGGTGATTTCGACCGTGAGATGCTGAAAACCATCAAGAGTGTACGCAACTTCCAGGATAAACCTGTGGTTGAGATATGGCATGACGATGGCGATCAGGTGCTGTGCTTTATGCGTGGTGATCTCGTCTTCGTGTTCAACTTCTCGCCGACACGTAGCTACACAGATTATGGATTCCTGGTTCCGACAGGTTCATATAAGGTGGTGCTGAATACTGACTCGAAGGATTTCGGAGGTAACGGTTTTGCCGATGATACCATTACGCACTTCACCAATTACGATCCGCTCTACGTGAACGATAAGAAGGAGTGGCTGAAACTCTACATTCCTGCACGTTCAGCTGTAGTGCTTAAGAAGATTTGATAGTGCAGATTTAATTAGAAAATGAACTATAATCGTAGAAGTAAGAATAGTAGCACCACAGGCGTACACCTGATGTGTGCTACTGTTTTTGTGCTATTCTCTTTTTGTTGGCTATTCTTCTTCCAGCAGGATGTGTTGGCTATGGCCCAGCATGTGCTGAGTGGAGGATTGACGCATTATAATCGGTTGGTTGGTGCTATACTTATTACAGCAGTGCTGTATATTTTGCAGATTGGCGTATATAACATCATTCGCCTGAATCGTATAGCGCATGCACTGACCTATGGTCCGTCTTTTCTGTTATTGGGTATTCTATCTGATGTGACAGAAAAGAGTGGTGGTTTCGTGATGCATGAAACCTCTTGGTGGCTGATTATATTTGTGCTGATAGTCTGGCTACTGGCGGTATTTCTGGCTCGTATGATACAGGAAGTGGGGAATGACGACAAGGCTGGTTTTATATCACGCTCCATGTGGATTAATATGGCAGTGATGGCTGTGTTGACGTTATTGGTACCCTGGATAGGAAACTCCAATGCCGTATTCCATTATCGCATGAAAGTTGAACAATGCCTGAAAGACGGTGATGTGGATGGTGCATTGATGGCTGGTCGAGAATCGCTTGAGAGTGATGAGCATTTGCTCATGCTCCGTATGTATGCCCTTGCCCGTAAGGGAGAACTTGGAGAACGACTTTTCGAGTATCCTATTACGGGTAACAGTAGTCAGATGCTCCCTACAGACAGTCTCTCGTGCATGATGCTTTATCCTGTTGACAGCATGTATAAGTTTATTGGCGCGAGACCTGCTACGAGAATGGCCCCAGTAAGATATCTGGAATTGGTGCAGCGTAGAGACACGTTGCCCAATAAGACCGTTAACGATTATCTGCTTTGCGGTATGCTGATTGATCGCGATTTGGATGGCTTTGTAACGAATCTGGGTAAATATTATCATATTAATGATAGTTTGCCCAAGCACTATCGTGAAGCCCTGACGCTTTATACCCACATGCGTTCTCGTCCGGTTGTGGTATATCACAATAATGTGATGGACGAGGACTATGACAACTTAGTGGAACTGGAAAAACAATATCCTCTGAAGTCGGAACGTATGGGAAAGGTAGAAGAACACTATCGTGGCACTTATTGGTATTTCTACAGGTATGAATAAAAAAGGCCTCCCAAATCTGGGAGGCTTCTTTATTACTGATAGAGGTAACGTTTGATAGACCGTTTCGGGGTCTTCTCAAATTCATCCTCATGGATTACAATCTCTGTGATCTTTTCGTAGGCAGGCAACATCTCATTCAGTCCGTTGCGGTTCTGCTCCATGATGTTCTTCAGATCTTCATCTGAGAATCCCATGTTCTTAGCTTCTTCCATATCGGGATGAACGAGGGCCACGAGCTTATTATCACGCTGAACCACGATACTCTCCATAACCATTGTCATAGAGTTGAGCTTGTCCTCAATCTCCTCTGGATAGATGTTCTGTCCACTCGGTCCCAGAAGCATATTCTTAGAACGACCATTGATAAATACGTTACCCTCTTCGTCCATAGTGCCGAGGTCGCCAGTGTGATACCAGCCTTCGCGATCGATGGTCTCAGCTGTAGCCTCGGGATTTTTGTAATAACCCAGCATTACGTTAGGACCCTTTGTCAGAATCTCGCCAGGGATATGACGAGGATCAGGAGAGTCGATCTCTACACGCTGGTGCAAAGCAGCACGACCGCAAGAGCCTGGGGCAAATGATTTCCAGTCGCGATAGCAGATGATGGGCGCACACTCAGTGGCACCATAGCCTACGGTATAGGGGAAATCGATGCGCTTGAGGAACTGCTCTACCTCTTGATTTAGAGCAGCACCACCAATAATCACCTCGTATATTCTGCCTCCGAAGGCTTTCAAAACCTCCTGGCAAATCATCTCGCGTACCTTCTTTGAGATAACTGGCATCTGGAGTAACAAACGCATGCGGTTGTTCTGAATCTTCGGGAATACCTTCTTGCGAATAATCTTCTCGATGATGAGAGGTACGGCAATCACAATAACGGGACGAACCTCTTGCAGAGCCTGCGCAATGATGGCAGGCGAGGGGATACGGTTCAGATAGTACACATGACAGCCGTGCAGGAATTCAAAGAGGAACTCGAAGGCCATACCATACATGTGTGCCATTGGCAACATGGAGATGATAGGATCGCCAGCCTTAATCTTACTGCCCAGTACATTCATGGCAAAATCGTAGTTCGACCAAAGAGCACGGTAAGGCAGCATAACACCCTTTGAGAATCCCGTTGTTCCGCTGGTATAGTTGATAACAGCCAACTCGTCGGGACTCTTCTCTATGTAGTATTTCACATGCTCCTTACGGAAATACTTGGGGAACTTCTTGCCATAGAGTTCGTTCAGATGCTCACGGGCATAGGTGAGTTTGTCGGTACGTGATATCATCAATGAATAGTCGGGGTTGTTGATGATACCTTCAAGTGTAGGCATAGCCTGAGGATCGATGATCGTAGCAACATGGTCGCCAACGAAAAGCAGACGTGCCTCGGAGTGGTTCACAATATTGTGGATCTGCTCCGTGTTGAACTCGTGCAGAATGGGTACGGCGATAGCACCATAGGTGAGTGTGGCAAGGAAGGCCACAGCCCATTGTGAAGAGTTTCGGCCACATAGGGCAATCTTGTCGCCTTTCTGTATACCGCTATTCTCAAAGAGAATGTGTAGTTTCTCGATCTTTCTGGCTACATCGTGGAATTGCAACGTCTGTCCCTTGAAATCGGTCAGAGCGTCATGATCCCAATTGTCAATAATACTCTTCTGTATGAGAGCGTTAAAACTTCCTATTTGTCCCATAATCGATTAGATGTTCTTATATAAGTAGCGTTTGATACTCTTTTTAGGTGTTTTGGCAAATTCCTCTTCATGGAGAATGATAGCCGATATACGGCTGTACACAGGCAATTGTTCGTTGAGTTCTTTTCGGTTTTGTTCCATAATCGACTCAAGTTCTTCCTGACTGAAGCTTACAACTTCGTCCTGATCAGGATGAACGAGTGCCACTAGTTTGTCGCCTTTCTGAATGACAATGCTCTCGGCTACCATCGCCATCGTATTGAGTTTATCCTCAATCTCCTCAGGATAAACATTCTGACCGTTAGCACCCAGCAGCATGTTCTTCAGACGTCCGCGAATAAATATGTGACCATCTTCCGACATTGTAGCCAGGTCGCCGGTATGATACCAACCATCCTCGTCGATCACCTCACGGGTGGCTTCGTCATTCAGGTAGTAGCCCGTCATCATGTTTGTGCCTCGAGTTACAATCTCGCCGGCGATATTCTGTGGGTCTCGGCTCAGAATCTTTACTTCCATACGATCTACAGGAGTTCCACACGAACCTGCCACGAAATCCTTATAGTCGCAGTAGGATATCAGTGGGGCGCATTCGGTTGTACCATAACCCACGGTAAGTGGGAAATTGATGGAAAGCAGGAACTCCTCAACCTCTTTCGAGAGAGCTGCACCGCCTACGATAATCTCGTAGAGGTTGCCACCGAAAGCCTTATAAACCTCTTGACTGATACGTTCCTTTACCTTCTTGCTTACAAATGGCATAGCCAATAATAAACGCATGCGGTTGTCCTGTATCTTGGGGAATACCTTCTTACGGATAATCTTCTCGATAATCAGCGGAACAGTCACAATCACAGATGGTTTTACATCGGCAAAAGCCTGTGCGATGATAGCGGGACTCGGCAGACGTGTGAGGAAATACAGATGGCATCCGTTGCAGAAACCGAAGAGGAATTCTACAGCCATTCCGTACATATGGGCCATCGGAAGAATGCTCAGCATATTGTCGCCAGCTTTTACGTTCTTACCAAGAACACGCAGACAGAATTCTACGTTGCCCCATATAGCACGATAGGGTAACATGACACCCTTGGAGTGACCTGTTGTTCCGCTGGTATAATTGATAAGTGCCAGTTCCTCGGGATCGTCAATGTGATAGTGTACATGCTCAGCTCGGAAGGCTCTTGGATACTTGCTGCCAAACATCATATTTAAATGTTCGCGCGCGTACGATACCTTTTCTGAACGTGAGAGCATAAGTGAGAAATCAGGTAGATTAATGATGGCCTCCAATCCCTGCATTGTTTCTGGGTTGATGGTCTTCACAGCGAAATCGCCGATAAAAAGAAGTTTGGCGCCAGAGTGGTTCACAATATTCTGTATCTGCTCACCATTGAACTCGTGCAGAATGGGTACTGCAACGGCTCCGTAGGTAAGTGTAGCGAGGAAGGCAACAGCCCAGTGTGCAGAATTGCGGCCACAGATGGCAATCTTGTCACCTTTTACAACGCCGCTATTCTCAAATAATATATGAACCTTCTCGATTTTACGCGCAACATCATGAAACTGGAGCGTGATGCCCTGATAGTCTGTGAGTGCATCATGATCCCAGTTCTTGGTGATAGCCTTTTGGATTAAAGCATTAAAACTGCTATTATTTTCCATCTAAAATTGCACAAATTTTGAAATTTTGTGCAAAGGTAATCCTTTTTCTGCACATTTCAAAAAAAAATGTGCAATTTTTTATGTTTGATTATTAAAATTTGTAGAATAAGGGAAAAATCGAACACTTTTATTCATATCTCATCGATTTTGCCGGATGGATATGTGATATCAAATAACTCGGTGCGATAAGTACGAAAACACAGATGAGAAGTGTGGCCAGATTGATGAGTGCCACCAACGGCAGATTCAACTCCATAGGTGCCTCACTTACATAATAGGTATGAGGATCGAGGGTGATGATTCCGGTATGTTGCTGAAGAAGTACGATGCCCAGACCTATGACGTTTCCCCAGAATAGTCCTTGTCCGATAATGAATACTGAGAACCAAAGGAATGTCTTTCGGATCGTTTTGTTTCGTGCTCCTATGGCCTTGAGGATGCCAATCATCTGAGTACGCTCAAGAATAATAATGAGCAGTCCGCTGATCATGGTGAATCCAGCCACACAAACCATCAGTACCAAGATAATCCATACGTTAATGTCGAGCAACTCTAACCAAGAGAAAACTTGCGGATAGAGTTCGTAGATGGTTTCCGTAGTCAGTATGTTGCCTTGATTGTCAATGCTGCGGTTTATCTGGGTTATGAATTGTTCTTCGGTTAAGTCTAATTGCTCAAAGTTCTTCACGATAACCTCAACACCCGTAACCTGATTGGCATTCCAACCATTCAGTTTATTCACCGTATAAAGGTCGGTAAAGCAAAGCGTTTCGTCGAAGCGTGTCATGTTGGTCTGGTAGATACCGCTCACGGTATAGCGTCGGGTTCTCACATCACCGTCACCTATGAAGTAAGCAAAGACCTTATCGCCCATCTTAAGTTTCAGCTTATCGGCAATCATCTTCGAAAGCAAAAGCTGATAATGACTGGTAGAGTCGCTGAACTGGGGAATCTCTCCTTCTATAAGATGTTCCTTCAGAAAATGAACGTCATATTCAGGTCCAATTCCTTTGAATGCTACTCCCAGAAAGTCTTCGTCGGTTTTCAGAATACCTTGTGTTGTGGAGAAACGTTCTGTATGTGCCACACCTTCGATATTCTTCAGTACATTCATCAGACTATCGTCCATGCAGATGGGGTGAGGGTCTGATCCGCTGTAGGTCAGTATGTTGTGTACCTGAATATGACTTCCGAATCCTACTACTTTGTCACGGATGGTATGTTTGAACCCCAATACCACACTTACTGTGACAATCATGACTGCCAAACCGATAGCAACACCGATGGTGGCAATACGAATGGCAGGACGACTCACCTTACGTTTGTCGCCCTGATCACTATAAATTCTCTTTGCTATGAAAAACGGCAGATTCATTCGTCCACTCTTCCCGGATATGCTTCGAGTGCTTTACGCAGTACAATGAGTGCACGTTCCAGATCCTTCTTCTTCAGCACGTAGGCTATACGCACTTGATTGATGCCAGCTCCAGGAGTGGTGTAGAAACCAGCAGCAGGAGCCATCATCACCGTCTCTCCCTCATATTCAAACTCCGAAAGACACCAGCGGCAGAACTTCTCCGCATCGTCAACGGGCAATTTGGCTACGGTATAGAAAGCACCCATGGGGATTGGTGAATAAACACCGGGAATACGATTCAGTCCGTCAATCAGACATTTACGGCGTTCCACATACTCATCGTATACATCACGATAATAATCCTCAGGTGCATCAAGTGATGCCTCTGCCACAATCTGTCCGATAAGTGGGGGAGAGAGTCGGGCCTGACAGAATTTCATCACAGCCTTCCTTACCTCTGCATTCTTCGTGATCAAGGCACCGATACGGATACCACACTCAGAATAACGCTTTGATACAGAGTCAATCAGAATGACGTTCTGCTCGATACCTTCCAAGTGGCAGGCAGAGATATAAGGTGAGCCCGTGTAGATATATTCGCGGTAAACTTCGTCGGAGAAGAGATAAAGATCGTACTTCTTCACCAGATCTCGAATCTGATTCATCTCGCGACGTGTATACAGATAACCCGTCGGGTTGTTGGGATTACAAATCATAATGGCGCGTGTACGCTCATTAATCAATTCCTCGAACTTCTCCACTTTGGGTAATGAGAATCCTTCTTCGATCGTGGTTGCGATGGTACGGATCTTGGCGCCTGCCGAAATGGCAAAAGCCATATAGTTTGCGTAAGCAGGCTCAGGAACGATGATCTCGTCGCCAGGATTCAGGCAGCTGAGGAAGGCAAACAGCACTGCCTCACTACCACCACTGGTAATAATGATATCGTCGGCCGTTACGTTGATGTTGTACTTGGCATAATAGTCTACCAACTTCTCGCGATAACTCTGGTAACCCTGCGAGGGTGAATACTCCAGGATTTCACGATCAATCTGCTTCAGGGCGTCAAGTCCTACTTGCGGTGTTGGCAGGTCTGGCTGTCCGATGTTCAGGTGGTACACCTTTGTACCTCTCTTCTTGGCGGCTACAGCGAGAGGAGCGAGTTTCCTGATTGGCGACTCGGGCATCTCTAATCCGCGAACTGATATCTCTGGCATCTTTCTATTTACAATTTGACTATTTACAATTTGACTATTTTGCGGTGCAAAGGTACTAAAAATTTTTTAAATCGTGCTTTTTTTCAATTTAATTGTTTACTTTTGCACCAAAATTTGAGCAAACGATGAATTTCGAGGAGTTATTAGAAACACGTGATGCACGCCAGACTATGAAGGTCCGTCTTCCTTATGGCTACTTTTACAAGCGGCTTATCGACGGAAAATATTCAAACTTTGTAGAGTTCCATGACGATTTGGCCGATTATGTTACTTTTGCCAACAGCGTTCGTACAGAAGCTGCTGAAATGGAGAAGATAACCGATCGTCATCAGTTGCATTTTTCTCCCAATGAAGGCGAGGATGGTGTTTATGCCATTGCAGTAGAGGTTGGCAACTTCATGACATTCGGACAGTTGCTTAATGAGAACCCTGCTATTGTGGCCAAGAAAGACTTTATCCACGATACGCTTCGCGATTTGGTTGAAATTACTCGTCTGATTAACGAGCATGATGTATTCCACGTATGCTTCTCGCCCGATAATGTGTTTGCACGTAAGAGTGATTCTACCGTACGCCTTCTCCTTCATGGTTCCTATTATCAGAAACTTGATCAGGATGTGTTGTACGATGGCGATGAGGAGTTTGTGGCCCCCGAAGTCTTGCGTTCTTCGCAGATTGATGCCCGCAGCGATGTCTATTCGTTGGCTAAGTTTGCACAGTGGCTTTATCTGTCTTCAGGAGTGCCCATTGAGTTAAAGGGCGTTTTTGATAAGGCAACAGCCGAGGATCCTGCTCATCGTTATGCTTCAGTGGCTGATTTCTGGCAGGCCCTTCAGGTGCGTCATAGTTTCCGCAAGACGGCCCTGATGGCTATAGGTGCTCTGGCGATTGCGCTTGTAGTCGTGGGTGGATATTTCTATTTGCTGCCCAGTCCTGATGATATAGAATATGTGAAACCCGTCGAAGAACCTATTCCCGACGATATGCTCGACGAGGATGGCGATCTGCTCTTTGGCATTGGAGCCGATGCTGACTCTGCGGCTATTGCCGAAGCCGTCAGTAAGCAAGCCAAGATTAATGACTCCGTCAGTGTCGATGATCGTAAACTTCGTGAGTATCAGGCAAAGGCTGAGGCTATCTTCCGTAAGCAGTTCTCACGTGCTGCCGATCAGATTCTCTCTCGCGTTTACAATAATGAGAAGATGAATATGAGCGAGAAGGAATTCATGGTTCGCAGCAAGGCTATGACTGAGGAACTTGCCAAGAAGGAACAGGAACTCGCCAAGCAGGCCGACCTTGGTAACGAGCGCTCGCAGCGTATCGCTTCCGAGATTATCGACCAGCTTACCACTAAGAAAATGAAGGAGCTCGATAAGGATTATATGGGTATTCACAAGAAAGCCGAAGCCGACGAGCCCGCTAAGAAAACAAATACAACAGATAAAAAATAACAATGAGAAGCAGAACAGCAAATTGGTTTGAGTGCAAGATCCGTTATGAGAAAGTAATGGAAGACGGCTTGCAGAAGAAAGTTACAGAATCCTACGTAGTCGACGCCCTCAGTTTCAGTGAGGCCGAGAAGCGTATTATTGAGGAAATGTCATCCTATATTAGTGGAGAATTCGATGTTGCCGACATTAAGAAGGCTGCTTATAAGGAGATTTTCTTCTCCGACGACGAGATGGCCGACCGTTGGTTTAAGGCTAAGCTCCAGTTTATCACTATCGATGAGAAGACAGAAAAAGAGAAGCGCTCCAGCGTTACCTATCTCTGTCAGGCAGGCACGTTTAATGGTGCTGTTAAGAACATCGAAGAGGTGATGAGTGGCACAATGATTGACTATGTGATTGCCTCTGTAGCCGAGACTACTTTGATGGATGTTTATGAGTATAAGAAGTCAGACAATAATGCTGACAAACCAGAATACGAACAATGATAGATTACGACGTTAAAGGTCATCTGCATCAGGTTCTAGATACATTGCCACAGGGTACGCGCCTTGTGGCAATTTCCAAGTATCACCCTAACGAATACATTATGGCCGCCTACGAGGAAGGCCAGCGTGTGTTTGGCGAGAGTCATGAACAGGAATTGCGCCTGAAGCATGAACAATTGCCCAAGGATATTGAGTGGCATTTTATTGGTCATCTGCAGACGAATAAGGTGAAATACATTGTACCGTATGTATCTATGATCGAGGCAGTTGACTCGTTAAAGCTCTTGAAAGAGATTAATAAGCAAGCCGAGAAGTGCGGACGAACCATCAAGGTACTGCTCGAACTTCATATTGCCGAAGAAGCTACCAAGTATGGATTGACACTCGATGCCTGTCGAGAATTACTCGAAGCTGGTGAATGGCGCGATATGAAGTATGTGCAGATCTGTGGTCTGATGATGATGGCCTCGTTTGTTGACGACAAGGAACAGATACGTGGCGAGATGCAGACTGCCAGCGATTTCTTCGATGAAGTTAAAGCGAAATATTTTGCCAATGATGAGGCCTTCTGCGAACGTTCCTGGGGTATGAGCGATGATTATCTGATAGCTCTCCAAACGCGTTCTACGATGGTCCGTATTGGTACCACTATTTTTGGTCCCCGCGTCTATTAAAGTAGTATTGGTCGCGCTTACGTGTGATGCTGCCGTAGTTAATGGCGTGCGTAGGACAATAGTGATAACAGGCCAGACAACAGGTACACCTTCCGTTATGTAGCCATTCGGGGGGTGTACCTTTTATATTATCCACCGGACATATCTTTGCGCACTTACCGCAACTGATACATTTCTCAGCATCAACCATGAATTTCTTATCGGTTATCATCTTAGCGTTGAAGTAGCCACCAATCACGTATGAATAGAGTCGGGGAGTAGCACCTTTCTCTAACTCCACAATCCCCCGCTTCCTGTCCTTAATCACGCTGATGATGTGATGCATCTGGTGCTTGGCGTTTTCTATCTTCCAGTGTTCTTTATCCTCAGGGTCGGTCTTCATGAACGGCAGACAAACATAACTCTCAGGCATAATGACTGAGAACTGAGTTTCTGCCTGTAAGGGTTCGCCCTCAGCCGATCGTAACCCTTCGCTCTTGGCCAGATCGCGATTCAGAATTGTCATCGCCTCACCCATGTTGTCTCCACACGTTGTCAGTGCCCAACAGAAAGTGGCCTTGTGCACTTTCATCCTGCTGATGAAATCCCTTACAATCCTTGGTGGCTGCCATCCGTGCGTGGGAAAACAGAAGCCTAAACGCTCCTCCTCCTGGAGTGTAAACTCATACTGCTCGTTTCTTATCAAATCGGGAATATACAGCAGTTTCTCGCCGATGGCTTCTGCTATCTGCTGTGCCACCCATCGGGTGTTGCCTGTTCCTGAGAAATAGAATATCATATCTTAGGGGTATTTACTTTCATCTTATTTTCCGCATAAAGCAGCGTACGGACAGGTACGACAGCGTGCCGTATCATCTGTGGGCGAAAACGATAGCTCAGGGTTGAAGATGCTGTCGATGGTCTCGCTGAGAAGCTGCATATAGCGTTCTGACTCAGTGGCGATGTCTCTTACAGGTTCACGCCCCAGTTTGAGCGTCGGGTCATAGTCTTCGCCTCCTGCATGCTGAATGAACAGCAGACTGGGCGATACAGGCTGTGGCGCCTCCTGACGTACAATGTGACTATAGAGGAAGGCCTGCAGATAGTAGTCGCTGTGATTGGGAATGTTGGCTGTATCAAAGATGGCATCCACATCTGCCAGATCCTTGTGCTTACGGGCTCCGGTTTTGTAGTCGATGACGCGGATGCGATCCTCGCCGGTTTCCGGATCCGTTACCATATCCAGACGGTCAATGTATCCGCCAATGATTGTATCGCCGTAAGGCATATCCACACGTTTCTCGAGTCCGATGATGGTGAAAGGCGTCAGTTTCCTGTCAACTTCGAGTAGCAGACGCACGTATTTAATGATGACCTCGCGATTGATGAGCTGCAATCCGTCGAGATTGCTGACGTGAAGCTCTTCGTAGATGGCAGCATCAACGGCACGTTCTATCTCTACGCCACTCTTCAGCCAGTCATCTATCTGCAATGCTGTGATGGGCTGCCCCAGGAATGGTTTGTAAATCGTTTCGCAAGCACGATGGAAAATGTTTCCGAATGCTCGGTTGTCAATCAGTTCCTCTTCATTCTCGTCGGGCTCCTGCAGATTGCTCACGTAGCGATAGAAGAAGCGAAGCTGGCAACGCAGATAACTACTGATGGCAGTAGGACTGATACCGCCTCTCTCTCTTGCAAACCTGTGCTTGAGCGTCTCTATCACCTCGGGCGTCTTTTCCAGTTTCTGAGGCATACGTAACTGAGGTTGCTGCCCAGCTCGGAGCGTCAGGAATTTGATAGGTGATACCGACTTGTTAAGTGGTCGCTCAATCATGAGTTGCAGCATGAATCGCGACATCTCTCCCGTCTTACCATCGCTCGTGGCATTACAGTATGCAATGGTGACATCGTTGGCGCGCTGAAGCAGCCTAGTAAAATAGTGCTGATAGATGGCCACCTTATGATCCACCGTTGTCAGTCCGTAGGCTTTACGGATGGCGTAGGGAATAAACGAGGTGTCGTTCACGCCACGAGGCATATTTCCCTCGTTACATGAGAGCAACAACACATGGTCGAAGTCGAGGTTACGCGTTTCCAGCACACCCATCACCTGAATACCTTCGGCGGGTTCACCGTGGAAAGGAATCGTCGTCTGTTGAATGAGTTGCTGGATGAGTCGCTGCAGGGTGATGACGTCAACACTCAGCACTCCGCTGTCCACGAGATCCGCCAGTCGATTCAGGAGCGTGTACATGCGGAAAAGACTCTCCGAATTGAGCGTGGAATACGCCGCATTCAGCGATACGTGGCGAACAATCCTGAGCAACCAGTGGAGTAGGGCGCTGTTATCTGTATAGTGTTCTGCAGCATAGTCCTCAGGCAGTTGTTGGGCGTAAGGATGCCTGCCCACGATTTCGAGCCAGCGACGACGGAAGGCGCCCGATTTTGTCGACCATCCGTTTACCTGCAGATTCAACAGTTCACCAATGAGCGATGCCACAGGCGTCTGTAACAAAGGATATCCCGTGGTGACGTTCACCTTCGTCACACTGTCAGGCAGACAGTGAACCACCGCCTGCAACAATCCCTCATTACAGAGTACGATTGCTGTGCGCCTTCCTGCTGCTATGCGCTCAGGCGTGAGCCATTCACTCACGTAGCGCGCCTGGATATTCTCCGTCGGAGCCGAGATGAACGATACCTCTCGTGGCGGCTGTTCCTCGGTGTCCTGATAGAATACGGCCTTGCCCTCTTGCTCCAGCCTGCGGAACAGTACCTGCTCCACCTGTTGCAGAAGGTTGAAACCTATAAACACGTAGGCATCATAGTCGAATTCCAGATGCTCATTCGTGGCCACCTGTCGATAGAGCGCTCCCTCGTAGCAGAGCTGCTGACTGGCCAGTCGTTCGTTGTAGTTACGATAGATATCGCCGATGTGACTCCACAGGCGTAGGAATCGCTGCTTGAGTTCGGAATTATGATCATCGGTGAAATTGCTGAAGAAACGGCGAATCATCTCGCGCTGCTCCTCAGTGAGATACGACACATCATCGAGCTCGTGTATATCGCGCAGATTGGCAAACACCTTGTCTGCTGGCGCCATGTTCTTGTCCAGATCGTCGAAGTCGGCTAGTAACAATTGTCCCCAACCGTAGAAGTGGTCGAGCGTCTCGTCGATACCCGTACATGCGGTGAAGCATTTATGGAGTTCACATACCAGCAGGATGGGGTCGGCCACCTTCAACTGGGAGTGACTGCGGAATAGTTCGCTGATAGTGATATATGAAGGACTCCAGATGGGTTTCCCAGCCTGACGCGCCAATGCATCATTCAGGAAGAGCGATGCACGCTTATTGGGAAACACCACAGCCACACGCGAGAGATTCGTGCCAAACCTCTTCAACAAATCTGCAGCTACCTTTTCAAGAAACGAACCCATATAATCTTTAATCTTTAATCTCCTCAATCTTATTGCTATACACGTACCAGAGGTATCCCTTGATGTTCTGATGCCCCATCGACGCGAGCAACTGCATATACTCACGCACCTGATCGTGATATTCGGGTTTGGGAGCACCAAACTTAAAGTCTACCACTATCCATTCATTCCCGTCAGTCATCACGCGGTCAGGTCTGCGCTCCTTCACTTCGCCCTCCTCAATCGAGAGGATAGAGCATTCGTTAAAGAGCGTCCATCGTGGTGAGAACCAATCGCTTACGCGTTTGTCCTCCAAGCGTTTCTTTAGCATTGTAGTAATGCGCTCAGCCGTTATCTGCTCATCGTAGAGCACACCCTCAAACTGCAAACGCTGCAAGGCTTCAGGTATATCGGCGGTGGTGCGGATGGTCGAGAATACCTCATGCAGAATACTACCCGTCTGGATATAATTCCTGTGCTGCTGATTCTCCTCGTCGTCACCCTCCAGGAAGGCCTTGCTGCGATTACTCTGCTTGAAGTCCACCTTGCTTTCAAATGTCTCCACCTTTACTCCCACAGGCGCCGATGGCTGCAGGAAGGGATTCGTTGTGGGCTGATGGAACAGGTCGACCACCTCGGGCTTGATGTTGATTTCGCCATAGCTGAAGTGCAGTTCTCCCTTCTCGTCCTGAAGACCTTCGAGCGTAGCCTCCGGCAGACTCTTTGCCACCAGCGGCAGACATTGCTCGATGAGTGCGGAGCGCGTACTCTTGGCACCTCGCTTACCTATCACCGTGAGACTCTTACAGGCTCTCGTAAACGCTACGTAGAGCAGGTTCAGATTGTCAACGGTGTTCTGCAAGTGTTCCTGCAGATAGTCGCTTTCATAGATCGTCCCCATCATGTGCTTCTGACTATAGTCGATGGGCGCGATGGGAAGATCGTTGAAGGGCGCCTCTGTAGGACGGCACCAAAGCACATTGCCCGTCTTCTCTAATTGCCAGTCACAGAAGGGACATATCACATGGTCATACTCCAGTCCCTTCGATTTATGGATGGATATCAGTCGGATGCCGTTCGTCTCGTCGCTCTGAATGGTCTTGCCGCTGATGGTCTCATCCCATTCCGTCAGGAAACTGTCAATGTCGGAAGTATTCTCGCTCACGAAGTCGGTCAAATGATCGTAGAAGGCACAGAGATAAGCCCCTTGCCCCTCGATGCGCTCCAACTCGAAGATGGCGTAGAGTCGCTCGCAGAGTTCATAGAGCGGTAGTGTGAGCAACTCCTCAAAGTGCCCCACATACGCCTCAGGCAATAGGGCGTCGAGGTCGTTATCAGCCAACAGCAGTTCTTCGTCAGCTTTTGCATTCTCCTGAATATCACACTGCCAGGTCTTTACGATCGCAGCCTTCGTCAGTCGGTCGTCAGGATGCACAATAAGTCTCAGGGCGTGTACCAGCAAGCATACCGCACTCGAGGCATCCAGACGGAACGCCTCGTCGCTCACAATGCTCACCTCTTTCATGTGCTCCATGAAGTAAGTGGCTATGATGGGTATCAGCGAATTGGTGCGCACCAGTATGGCTATGTCACGCTGGCTGGCCCCCTTGCTCATCAGTTCCCGGATGGTCTCCTCCGTGTGGCTGAGCACATTCTCCTGATACTCATCGGCGGGCAGCAGCCTGATGTCAATCATGCCTTCCTGTTTCCGTTTCTCGGGCACCTGCTGCTCCACGTCGGCATAAGCCTTTCTCAGCTGTTCAGCCTCCGTCTTGCTCAGTTCTTCCTGCGACTGATATTCCAGTTCTGCCGCATGATGGAAGAAGGCGTTGTTGAATTCTATCACTCTTCGTTCCGAGCGATAGTTCGTACCCAGATTACGCGTCTCTATCTGTAGTGCCGAGAATTGGCGCTCTATATCATTCAGCAGTCGCCAGTCGCCCGAGCGCCAGCGATAGATGCTCTGCTTCACGTCGCCCACCACGAGGTTCGAGGTGTCCTCATGACTCATCGCCTCCGAGAGCAACACCTTGAAGTTCTGCCACTGCACAGTCGATGTGTCCTGGAATTCATCTATCATTACGTGCTCTATCTGCGTACCGATCTTCTCGAAGATAAAGGGCGAGTCGCTCTCGCCAATCAGCGAGTGTAGCAACTGCTGTGTATCGCTCAATAGGAATCTGTTGGCGCCGGCATTCAGTTCGTGCACTTTCGTCTCGATATGATTCAGCAGTCGCAACTGGTTCAGGTGTTTCAGCGTGAGGTCGGCACTCTTGTAGAGTTTCCATTGCTTCGGGCGCTCCTCTACAGCAAAGCGCAGTATGTCGCCCAGCGTACTCTCCGCCAGCGCTACGATATAGTCGTGCTGCGGATGCGTCTTGGCGCACCATTTCTCAGGATTCCCCAGACAGTTGGCCACCGTTGCGTTCTCGATCGTGGGATCGAATATGCCATTCTTTAGTTTCATGAAGAAGCTGGCTATGCCTCTGCTCTTATTGGCCAGATCGTCTACCGTCAGACTCTCGCCTTCCAGCGCATCGAAGAAACTCTCGCCGATTTCCTTCATGCGGTCTTCAGCCGCTTTCCTCACCTCGCGCAGACTCCGTGTGTAGTCGTCGAAGAATCCTGGCTCGGCCATCTTCTGCTCCAACTGCTGACAAACCGCCTTGTATTCATCGCGGAAAATGTTTCGCCCGAAGGTCTTGATCTGCGAGATGACATTCCATGATTTATCGTCTTGAATGTTCTCCATGATGTACTTCAGGATCCATTGCAACAGAATGTCTGTGGTTGTCAGATCGCTGATCAGTTGGTCTACCGCCAGTTCCTCCACCTGCGTGTCGTTCAGACCGATGCGCAGGTTCGTGGTGAGGTCCAGTTCGCGAGCCATATTGCGAAGCACACTCTGGAAGAAGGTGTCGATGGTCTCTACGCGGAAATAGTTGTAGTTGTGTAGCAGGTTGGTGAGTGCCGTAGCCGCCCGCTCACTGATCAACTGCGGCTTATAGCCCGTGCGCTCCTCAATGGCTTTCAGATAGCCCTCCGAGTCGGGCAACTGGTGGGCGATGCCATACAGCTGACTCAGTATGCGCATCTTCATCTCCTCCGTCGCCTTGTTTGTGAAGGTAACGGCCAGAATGGTGCGATAGCTCTGCGGATTCTCCACGAGCAAACGAATGTATTCTGTGGCAAGCGTGAATGTCTTGCCGCTTCCGGCACTTGCCTTATATACTGTCAGTGGTTTTACCATCGTTTAAATAGTTCAATATCTACCTCCACACCGAATCGGTCGAAGCGGGTGTTACGGAAACTGGCAAAGGCGCCCACCGAGATATACCGGTTGGTAAAGCCGTAGCCTATTTCTGAATAGAATCGTGAGCGCTCCAGTTGCACGCCACTCAGATAGAAGCGCTCTTTCTCGATAAACTTGCCCAGATAGGGAATCCATGTGGCGAACAACATGGGCGACTCGTACGATATGTTGCCGCGAATGTAATAACTCGATCGGTTGTACTCTCTGCCGCTCAGCAGCTGGAAGTCTCCGCTCCAGTCGTCGTCCCATCCCTCAGGCAGGTTCTCGTCGCGGAAGTTCTCATAGTCCACAAAGTACTTCTCGGTGTCGGTATAGTATCCGCAGCCAGCCCTCATGTTCAGCACGCGCAGTCCTGGAATCTTCTTTTTCCACTGGGCGTCGAGCTCCCAGCGCTCGTAGTCCAGGTTCGATCCCAGTACACCCTTGATGGCGCGCTCATAGTCGATGGCTATCAGTGGTCCGCGATTGAGCCAGGGCAGGAACTTCAGTCCCAGCACGGGTGCAAAGCTTCGGTATGTCACGGGCATGTCGTACTCTCTCAACAAGGCTTTCTCGATGGCTCTACGGTGGTGGTATACGATACCCGTCTCAATGTCGAGCCAGTCGAAGAGCATGATGTTGTTAAACACCTGCAGATAGTTATCCTTAAACATATCGATGTCGGTCTTGTCGAAGTCTATCGTGTCCTGATGTATTTCGCTGAGCATATCCTTCACACTCGCGTTACTGATGGGTTGGCCGTTACCCCAAACCAACTCGGCATAACCGTTGCGCTTCGGGTTGTAGGTCACTCGCAGTGGCGCCGTGAAGTAGAACTGCTGCTGCTTGAAGTTGTAACCGAAGGTGGGGTTCAGCGTGATGTAACGGTATTTATTAAAGGCATAGCGTGTCCTCAGCTTCATCTTGTATCTCCATCCTCGGCTGTCGCTGTAACTCAAGTAGAGGGGATTGATGATGGGCGACAGACTGATGGATGCATCATGCGATTCAGCCTCAATGGGCGTAATGAGGTTATCGCCGATGGTGTCGAAGAGGAATTTCTTCCAGAATCCCTTCTTCTGCGGTGTGGTGTCGTTCTTCAATGAGTCGGCCTTCTGCTGTGCATCGTAGGCAGCGTAAATCTCCTGGTCTTTGATCGACAGCGGCATCGGACGTATCTGTTCCATCACCTCCCTGCAGGGTAGCGAGTCCGAATCCTCGGGCAGCGTGCTGTCGATGTCGTAGTCGGCATCGAATACCGTCGATATCCTGTTGCCCATGAAGCGGAATGTGCCCACGGTGCTGATGCGTTTCGGCATCAGCGAGCGTCCGCCCTCGTTGCCTTGTTCTATGTTGGTGCGGAATGATATCATGTCATACTCACCATTCAGCATCGTCATGATGATGCGACCCGTGGCTGTCTCTACGAGGGCGTATCCGTTCAGCAACTGCGTGTTGTAGAACTTCGGCTTGAACTCCAGCCATGAGGTGGAATCGTTCAATCGCTTATCCGTAAAGCGGTAGTAACGCTTGTTATGGTGGTTAAAGGGCGACAGCATGTGTCCCTCGTATAGCGCCACGTCGTAAATGTTGGGCGTCATGTAGTCGAGTAGGGGCGACATAGCCCTGCGGTTCCTCCTGATGGTGCTGCTCACCACCTGATTCTCGATATCGTAGTTATGTGAATCCTGGAACAGTACCTTGGTATACGATTCGCGGATATACTCCCTGGGGTCTTTGGCTATGGGATACATCGAGGGGATAAACTGCAGGAAGATGTTGCGCTTCTCTACGTTGAATCGGAATTTGGCATACACGCGGTCCTCCAGCGAATCAATGTCACTATTGTTGGCTTTCTGGTAGTCGTATATACGCTGCAGAATCTGCGAAGATTTTTTCTGTTTCTTCGCCAGCCCTTCAACAGGCATACCTATCAGCAAGCCCAAAAGAAGTAATGATTTAATGAATAGTTGACCGCGTTTCAATTTCTAACCTCTAACCTCTAACCTCTAACTTCTAACTTCTCACCTCTCACCTCTAGCTTCTAGCTTCTCTCTCAGGTATTTACCTGTGAGACTGACTTCGCATTTCGCCACCTCCTCGGGCGTTCCCGCTATGACGAGTGCGCCGCCCTTATCACCACCATCGGGCCCTAGGTCTATCACGTGGTCGGCCACCTTGATAATCTCCATGTTGTGCTCAATGATGAGTATGGAGTGCCCACGGGCTATGAGTGCATCGAAGGCATGCAGCAATCGGCTGATATCGTGGAAGTGCAGTCCCGTTGTCGGCTCGTCGAAGATGAAGAGTGTGGGCTCCTGCTTCTCCTGACCTATGAAGTAAGCCAGTTTTACGCGCTGGTTCTCACCACCCGAGAGGGTCGATGAGTTCTGTCCCAGTTTGATGTATCCCAGTCCCACATCCTCCAGCGTCTTCAGCCGCTTCACGATCGTCCTGCATAGCTGTGCCTGAACATTTCTCTCACCTCTAACCTCTCGCCCCTCACCACTAAAGAAGCCAATGGCTTCTGAAATCGTCATATTCAGCACGTCGTCGATGTTCTTACCCTCGTAGCGTACGTCCAGAATATCGTGCTTGAATCGGTGTCCGTGACACGCCTCACACTCCAGCACAATGTCGGCCATAAACTGCATCTCCACCGTTATCACACCCGCTCCCTTACACTCGTCGCAACGACCACCATCGGTGTTAAACGAGAAGTACTGCGGCGTAAAGCCCATCTGCTGGGCCAACGGCTGTTCGGCATAAAGTTCGCGAATGGCGTCGTAGGCCTTCACGTAGGTGGCAGGATTCGATCGGGTGCTCTTGCCTATGGGGTTCTGGTCTATGAACTCCACGTGGCGTATGGCGTCTATGTCGCCCTCCAGTCCAAGGAACTCTCCTGGCGCATCGTTCACCTCGCCGAGTCTGCGCTTCAGGGCAGGGTAGAGGATACCCTTGATCAGGCTCGACTTACCCGAGCCCGACACACCCGTCACTACCGTCATCACGTTCAGCGGTATCTTCACGTCAATGCCTCTCAGGTTGTTCATCCTGGCTCCCTTAATGTCTATATGGCGGTTCCAGGGCCTGCGGCTCGTCGGCACAGGAATCGTCTCGGCTCCTGTAAGATACTTCACCGTATAACTCCTCGGCCATTTCTCTGTGGCAGGAGTATTGTCTTGCGCTCGGCTTTGCCGCTTGGCTTGTCCAAGAACTCCTTGGACTCCTTCTTGCGTCCCTCCGGTAGCAAGCGAGCAGAGCTCGAGCGGTCTCCTTGTCTCCAAAACGTCTTTCGCATCGCCATCAAACACAATCTCTCCCCCCAGACGTCCTGCGTCGGGACCGATGTCTATCAGATGGTCGGCAGCACGCATAATCTCCTCGTCGTGCTCCACCACTACCACCGTGTTGCCCAGCGATTGCAGCTCCTTCAGCACATGAATCAGTCGGTCGGTATCCCTCGAGTGCAGACCAATGCTGGGCTCGTCGAGAATGTAGAGCGAACCTACCAGCGAACTGCCCAGCGAGGTACAGAGGTTGATGCGCTGACTCTCACCGCCCGAGAGCGTGTTCGAGAGTCGGTTCAGCGTCAGATAACCCAGTCCCACGTCGAGCAGGAACTGCAGTCGGCTTGTAATCTCCTTCAGCAGTCGCTTGCCCACCTCAGCGTCATGTGGCTCCAACTCCAGTCGGTCGAACCATTCCTTCAGTCTCACCACCGGCATCTGTACCAGGTCGGTAATGCTTCTGCCGCCTATCTTCACATAGTCGGCTTCGGGCTTCAGGCGCGTGCCGTGACATACGGGGCAAGTGGTCTTTCCCCTGTATCGGGCCAGCATCACGCGGTATTGTATCTTGTACTGATTCTCCTTCACCATGTCGAAGAAGAAATCTATACACGGGCGCTCCTTCTGGCCTTTGTCGCTGGGCAGTCCGTGCCACAGCCAGTCCTTCTGCTGCTGCGTCAGGTTCATGTAAGGCTCAAATATGGGGAAGTCGTCGTTAGCCGCATGCCTGCAGAACCACTCCTTCCATTCGCCCATCTTCTCGCCGTGCCAGCACACCACGCAGCCGTCGTACACGCTCAGCGTGGTATTGGGAATCACCAGCTTTTCGTCGATGCCCATGATCTTGCCGAAACCCTGACACTCCGGACAGGCACCTGCTGGCGAGTTGAACGAGAACATCTGGTCCGATGGCTCCTCGAAGGTCATGCCGTCGGCCTCGAACTTCATCGAGAAGTCGTAGAAGATGGTGGGCGGGAATAGCAGTCTCAGCTCGCCGTGACCCTCAAAGAAGGCCGTCTCTGCCGAGTCCACCAGTCGCGCTATCACGTCCTTCGAATCGTCCACGCTCATGCGGTCTATCACCAGGAAAATGTCCTCCTGCTGAATGTCGCCAGCCTCCAGATATTCATCTATCCGCTTGAAATCGCCCTTCACGTAGATGCGGGCATACCCCTCCAACTGATACGTCTTCAGCTGCTGCTCCATGGTGCGCCCTTCGGCCAGATGGATGGGTGCCATCACCACGAATCGCGTACCCTTCGAGTACTCCAGCATCTTCTGTACCACGTCCTCGGTTGAGTGCTTCTTCACCTCCTGTCCGCTCACGGGCGAGTACGTGCGCCCTATGCGCGCGTAAAGCAAACGGAGATACTCGTATATTTCCGTCGAGGTGCCCACCGTACTGCGTGGATTCCTCGATATCACTTTTTGCTCTATCGCTATGGCAGGCGGTATGCCGCGTATGAAGTCACACTCGGGTTTGTTCATCCTGCCCAGGAACTGTCGGGCGTAGCTCGAGAGCGACTCTACATAACGCCGTTGGCCCTCGGCATACAAAGTGTCGAAGGCCAACGATGATTTGCCGGAGCCACTGACTCCGGCAATCACTACGAATTGGTTTCGGGGTATCTTTACGTCAATGTTCTTCAGATTATTGACCCTCGCCCCCTTTATTTCAATGCAATCGCTCAAGAACTCTTAATTCTTAATTCTAAATTCTTAATTAGAGAATACTCTTGACGGCTTCCAGCATGCCTACGCTCTTGATGAGGTCGAGATCCTGCTTCACCATAGCGGCCAGTCCAGGAATCTTGTTCAGGTCCTCACCCCAGATAGCCTCGGCACCCAGCACACCTACAGTTACAATCTGAGTGTCGCCGGTAGCCCACAGCTGCTTCAGCAGATCCATGATCTTCTGGTCGTCGTTGGGCACAATCTCGGTGCCGTCCTCGCGCTTACCACCTTTATAATAGGTAATAATGGCAGCCAGACCGAATACCAAGCCCTTAGGCAGCTCGCCCTTGCGCTCCAGGTAAGTCTTCACACCGGGCAGGTCGCGAGCCTGGAACTTCGGGAATGAGTTCAGCATGATGCTCGTCACCTGATGGTCTACGTATGGGTTGTCGAAGCGCTCCAGCACGTCGCCGGCAAACTTCTCCAGCTCGTCCATCGGCAGGTCGAGTGTCTGCATCAGCTCGTCGAACTGCACCTTGTGGATATACTTCGAGATCACCTCGTGGTTGCAAGCGTCGCGTACGATGTTCACACCGCTCAGGAAAGCCACAGGACTCAGCACGGTGTGCGGGCCGTTCAGCAGCGTTACCTTACGCTTGTGGTAAGGCTCCTCTGAAGGCACGAAGAGTACGTGCAGACCAGCCTTATCGGCGGGGAACTCCTTAGCCACTTCCTTCGGAGCCTCGATCACCCAGAGGTGGAAGTTCTCGGCCTGAACCACCAGGTTGTCGCGGTAAGAAATCTTCTCCTGAATCTCGGCAATCTCCTTGCGGGGGAATCCCGGTACGATACGGTCCACGAGAGTAGCGTAAACGCCGCAAGCCTCCTCGAACCACTTCTTGAAGTCCTCGCCCAGCTTCCACAGGTCGATATACTTATAGATGCAATCCTTCAGCACGTGGCCGTTCAGGAAAATCAGCTCGCAGGGGAAGATGATCAGTCCCTTGGTCTTATCGCCGTTGAACGTCTGATAGCGGCGATACAGCAGCTGTACCAGCTTACCGGGATAGCTGCTGGCGGGCGCATCCTCCAGCTTACAGCTGGGATCGAAGGCGATACCAGCCTCAGTGGTGTTCGAGATCACGAAACGAATCTCGGGCTGATCGGCCAGAGCCATGAAGGCAGCGTTCTGAGTATAGGGGTTCAGCGCGCGGCTGATCACGTCGATACGCTCGAGGGTGTTCACGGGCTTGCCGTTCTCACGACCCTGCAGGTTCACATGGTACAAGCAGTCCTGAGCGTTCAACCAGTCCACCATACCCTTCTCAATGGGCTGTACTACTACCACACTACCGTTGAAGTCGGTCTTCTGGTCCATATTCCAGATAATCCAATCTACGAATGCACGGAGGAAGTTACCTTCACCGAACTGAATCACCTTTTCAGGCATCACGCTCTTAGGAGCAAATTGTTTGTTTAGCGGTTTCATTTTTAAATATGTTTTAAATTAATACTTTCAACTATCAACTGTCAACTGTCAACTGA
>JAEEGH010001304.1_pt1 | contig 72625 bp, 56 predicted proteins | sample 9134181 | NCBI WGS metagenome assembly JAEEGH01 (sample SAMN16246544, study PRJNA631951) | gut metagenome | biome: gut microbiome; feature: rumen; material: DP-attached | host: Bos | place: Iran: Karaj | collected 2018-10 | reverse complement strand
GCGCAGCGAAACCGCCCGCGGCGAGCCCATGTCGGGGGTATGGATGGAGGCATACACGTTCAGCCAGCCTATCAGGACCAGCACCAGGTAGATGGCAACGAGCGTCCAATCCACCGAACTGCGAAAACCTCTGTCAGTTCCCTGCAACATTGAATGAAGCGTTTAACATGCGTTTCTCCAGCTCGGGGCGAGTGGTCTCCCCAAGCAGGTATTTTTCTATCAGCAGCGATGCCAGCGGGCAGGCCCAGGAGCCTCCCCAACCGGCATTCTCTATATATCCTACCACCGCAATCTTCGGATTCTCCCGGGGTGCGAAGCAGATAAAGACGGAGTTATCCGCCCCATGAGGGTTCTGGGCGGTACCCGTCTTTCCGCAGATATCCAGCCCCGGAACGGCGGCCAGCCCGGCGGTTCCGCCTGCTCCTGCCGGGGCGTTCACGGCCATCCACATGCCCCCGATCACCTTCGAGAACTGGGAAGTATCTACCATTGTGTAGTGCTTCTCGCGGAAGCGCTCGTCTATCTCCAGCCCCTCGGAATCCTTCACGATATGGGGGATGTAGTAGTATCCGCGGTTGGCCATGATGGCAGCCAGGTTCGCGATCTGCAGCGGCGTGGCGCCGATTTCTCCCTGCCCGATGGAAAGGGAAATAACGTTCGAGGTGCGCCAGCGGCCGCGGCCGTAGCGCTTGTCATATAACTTCGAAGTCGGGATGTTGCCGCCGAGTTCGGAAGGAAAGTCGCTTCCGAGTTTCTGCCCGAAGCCAAAACTCAGCACATACTCCCGCCACTTGTCGAACTCCTCGTTCACGGTGCCGTCCTCCGGTCGTTCCAGCAGATTCTTCAGCACGTAGCAGAAATAGGCGTTGCAACTCATCATCACCGCCTCGTCAAGCCGCAGAGGGCTCCGGTGCCCGTGACATCCCAGTTTCCGCGTCTTGGTATAGGCATAGCCGTGGCTGCATGGATACTGGTACCATGGCTGCAGCACGCCTTCCTGCAGGCCTATCAGCCCGTTCACTAGCTTGAAAACCGATCCCGGGGGGTAGGATGCCTGCACGGTGCGGTTGAACATCGGCCTGCCGGGATCCGCGGCCAGCCGCGCGTAGTTCGCGCCCATGTTCGAGAGAACATCCACGTCGATACCGGGGCTGGACACCATCGCCAGGATCTCCCCCGTGGCGGGCTCCAGCGCTATCAGGCTGCCCTTCTTCCCCTTCATCAGCTCCTGCCCGTACTGCTGCAGGTGGGCGTCTATCGTCGTTACGATATTCTTCCCCGGCACGGCCTCCTTGTCGAACTCCCCGTCCTTGTAGGAATCCTGCACCTTGTTGCGCGAGTCCCTAAGGAACACGTGATATCCCTTCTCGCCCCGCAGGTCTTTCTCCCGTGCGGCCTCCAGGCCGGTCTTCCCGATGTAGTCCCCGCTCTTGTAGGCCTCGGGCTCTTTCTCGATATCCCTTTCGTTCACCTCCGACACGTATCCCAGAAGGTTGCCGCCGGCGTTGAAGGGATACTCGCGCACGGTGCGCACCTGCCCTCGGAAGCCCGGGAAATCGTAGGCCCGCTCCGCGAAGCGCATGTATTTCTCCATGCTGATCTGCTTGGCGAACTGCAGGGTCTGCCAGCCGATGCGCGAACGGTATTTCTTGTAGTATGCCATCTGCTCCCGTATCCAGAGGGTGTCCAGGTCCAGCGCCTGCGCCAGGGCGAGCGTGTCGAAAGCCTGCACCTCGCGGGGTGTGACCAGGATGTCGTAGCAGACGCGGTTGCCCACCAGCACCTCCCCGTTGCGGTCGTAGATGATGCCGCGGGGCGGGTAGATGGTGTGGTATACCATGGAATTGTTGGCCGCATCCCGCTTGTAGCTGTCATCCACTATCTGAATGGCGAAGAGCCTCACCAGCAGGATGAGGATGACGGCCCAGAGGCCAATGACGAGTTTGTCGCTGCGGCTTACCTCCATCTGTCGGCCTCCCTCGGAGCAAGCACTCCGGCAACATAATACGACACAGGAGTGCTCAGGGCAACGGAGAGAAGCGTCCGGAGCGCGATGAATCCGCCGGAGCGGGTGCCGGCGCAGTCTACGGGAATGTAGATGAGGAAGAAGAGGGTGGTGGCGAGCAGTATGGCCAGCAGCACCTTGGCAGGGCCCTGTTTATGTATGGAGATGTCCTCCTGGCGGGAGAGCAGCTCGGTGCCGAATACCAGGCGGATGAGGGCGTTGCGGGCGAAGGCTACCGGCAGCAGGGCGCACACCGTGAGCCCGAGCACGCCGTCCGTGAAGAAATCCACCATCAATCCCGTCACGAATGCCGTCAGCAGCACACGGGGGGTACTGTGCGTGATGGGAAGGCTCAGGATCATCACCGGCAGGAAACAGAGCACCACGTACTGCGACAGGTTCAGAAGCCCTAGGCAGATGACCTGGATGGCGATCAGGATGATATATGTAAACACGTACCGCTGTCTCATCGCCCTGCCTCCTTTTCAAGTTCTGCGATTTCCCCGCGGTCGAGGTTCTCGGTGATGATGACATAGCGCAGCGCGGCAAAATCCTGGAAGAGGCTCACGCTCACCTCGTTGGTGCTGCCGTCCACCTGTCGGATGCGGCCGGTGGTGCCTATGGGGATGTCCGGAGGGAAGACGCTGGAATAGCCGCTCGTCCACACCGTATCGCCGGGAGCGATCTCGTAGTGGAGGGGGAGATTCTTCATCAGCGCTCCGTTGCTGTGCTTTCCGTCCCATTCCAGAGGGGCCACGAGGCCTGTCTGGCCGATCCGGGCGCTGACGCTCATCTTCGTGTTCATCAGCGTGAGTCCGTAGGAAAAGTGCTTGCCCACCGCGTTCACCACGCCCACCACACCGGTGGTGGTCACGATGCCCGTCTGGGGTTTCACCCCGTCTTCGGAGCCCTTGTTCAGTACTATGTAGTTGTGCTGGGAATTGCGGCTGGCCTTCACGATGGTGGCGGGAATCATGCGGAAGTTGCCCACCTTGCCGTCGTAGAGATGGTTCTCGCGGTAGGAGATATCCCTTTCACCGTTTTCCCAAACCTCCCGGACAAGTTCCAGGTTCTTGGTGGCCAAGGCACGGTTCTGCCTCTCGAGGGTGAAGTAGTTGCGTATGTTCTCGCCCGTTCCCCAGATGCCGGCATGCACTCTGTGCGATGCCCGGTTGATCCATATGTTCTGGAGGGAGGAAGTGCGGCTCAGCATAAGGATCGCGGCAATCTCCAGAAGCAAGAAGACTGCCGCGCTGATTACAAAGCCGAATCTCTTTCTCCCTTCGGCCATGGCTATCTCATCAGGAAGGGATAGCTCTCGGTATTCTTGAGTGCCATGCAGGTACCGCGTCCGACTGCGTGGAGCGGGTCGTCAGCCACATGGAAGGGGATGTTGACCTTGTCGGTCAGGCGCTTGTCGAGACCGCGCAGGAGGGCGCCGCCGCCGGAGAGGAAGATTCCGTTTTCTACGATGTCGGAGTAGAGCTCCGGAGGAGTCAGCTCGAGCACGTGCAGGATGGAAGTCTCGATCTTGGCGATGGACTTGTCGAGGCAGTGGGCGATCTCGTCGTGGGTGATGGTGGCCTCCACGGGATGGGCGGTCATAAGGTTCGGTCCGCGCACGATGAAGGGTTCGGGCTTCTCGTCCAGGTCCGGAATCACGGCTCCGACCGCGATCTTGATCTTCTCCGCAGTGATCTCACCGACCTTAATGTTGTGCTGCTGGCGCAGGTAGTACTGGATGTCGGCCGTGAACACGTCGCCCGCGGTACGGATGCTGTCCTGGATCACCAGGCCGCCGAGGGAGATGACTGCGATCTCGGTGGTGCCGCCGCCTATATCCACTACCATGCTGCCCTTAGGCGCAAGCACCTCCAGTCCGATACCCAGGGCGGATGCCATAGGCTCGTGGATGAGGAAAACGTCCCGCCCGCCGGCATGCTCGGTGGAGTCGCGCACGGCGCGGATCTCGACTTCCGTCGATCCGGAAGGGATGCCGACCACGACCTTCAGGTTGGGGGTGAACAGGCTGTGACGCTTGCTGTTCACCTGCTTGATGAACCCTCGGATCATCATCTCCGCAGCGTTGAAGTCTGCGATCACACCGTCCCTCAGGGGGCGGATGGTCTTGATGCCGGGGTTCGTGCGCTCCTGCATCAGCTTGGCCTGATGGCCGATGGCGATGCACTTGTTGGTGTTATTGTCGATGGCTACGATGCTCGGTTCGTCCAGCACGATTTCGTCGTTCTGATAGATGACGGTGTTGGCTGTTCCGAGGTCGATTGCCAGTTCCTGGTTCAAAAAAGAAAATGCCATTTTGATCTTGTTAGGTTTAGACTAACAAATATAAGAATTTTAGTTAATTTTGCCATGAACTTTCAGCCTTATGGAAAGAAAAAAGTATGTCATCTTCACCGCCGCCGGCAGCGGCACCAGGATGAAGGCCGCCGAGCCCAAGCAGTTCCTGCTTCTGGGCGGTCTACCGGTACTCCACCGCAGCATTTTCGCCTTCGTGGATGCATGCCCGGACGTGAAGGTGGTCACCGTGCTGCCCAAGAACCAGATCGAGCACTGGAAAGACCTCTGCATCGAGTATCCCCTCGACGTGCCCCAGATAATAGTGGAAGGCGGGATCACCCGTTTCCACAGCGTGCGTAACGCCCTGGCGAAGGTGCCGGACGGGGCTGTCGTGGCGGTTCACGACGGCGTTCGCCCGATGGTATCCAAGGAGCTGATACGGAAGATGTTCGACAGGATGCGGGAGTGCCGCGGCCTCGTGCCCGTGGTGCCGGTGACGGACACGCTGAAGAGCCTGGAGCGCAACAAGGACGGCGAACTGGTATCCACCGGGAATCCCGATCCAGACCGCAGCCGCGTATTCGGAGCGCAGACCCCCCAGATGTTCCTTTCCGAAGAACTGAAGGCCGCCTATGCCCTTCCCTACGACACCGCTTATACCGATGACGCTTCGGTGGCGGCCAGATACGGAATTCCCCTCTCCTGGATCGAAGGAGAGAGGAACAACGTAAAAATCACCACCAGGGAAGATTACTTATTCCTGGAGAATCTTCTGTAACCTGTCTTTGCGCTGCCGGTAGGGCCTCCTGCGATGAATTCCCTGCACTGCTGCTCCGTAAGGGTTTCCACTCTGGTACCCTTGGGGATGCGGTAGTTCTTGCCGGCGTATTTGATGTACGGACCGTAGCGGCCGTTTATGATGGCGATGTCCGTCCCGGGGAACTCCTTGAGAACGTTGTTCTCGGGGGCCGCTTCCTTCTGGGCCTCGATGGCCACTATGCAGTCCTGGATGCCTATCGTTAGGGGGTCCGTCTTCCGCGGCAGCGTCACGTTGAGGTCGCCATACTTGATGTAGGGCCCGAATTTGCCCTTGGTTACGACGATGTCCGTACCGAGATAGTTACCCACCTTTCTCGGCAGGGCAAGCAGCCCGATCGCCTCCTCCAGGCTTATGGTTTCTATCAGCTGTCCCTTCTCGAGGCTGGCGAAACGGCGGGTCTCGCCTTCACCCTTCTGCACGTATGCGCCGAACTGGCCGTATTTGGCCACGACCTGCAAGCCGTCCGCCGGATCGATGCCGAGTACCCTCTCGACATGGGTGTACTGCCCGTCGCGCATCTTGCTCTCCACCTGAGTGTGGAAAGGAGGATAGATCTGGCCGAGGTAGGCCTTCCAATCTTCCTTACCTTCCGCGATCATGTCGAGGTTATTCTCCACCTCCGCGGTGTAGTTGTAATCCATGATGCGGGGGAAGTTCTCCACAAGGTAATCGGTTACCAGAAGGCCGACGTCCTGAGGGAGCAGTTTGCCCTTGTCTTCCCCGACCACTTCCTTCTTCTTCGAGGAGCTCAGCTCGGATCCCTTCAGCTTGAAATTGACCACCTCCATCTTCACTCCTTCCCTGTTCCCGGAGGTGATGTAGCCGCGGGTCTTGGTTAGGGTGGTGATGGTGGGTGCGTAAGTGGACGGACGGCCGATTCCCAGTTCTTCCAGTTTCTTCACGAGGGATGCCTCGGTGTAGCGCTGGGGTGCGCGGGTGAACTTGCATTCGGCGTTTATCTCCTTGGCGTTCAGCGCGTCTCCGGTGCGGATGTCCGGCACCACGGTGAGTCCCGCCTCCTCGGCCACGTCATCGTCGCTGCCTTCCATGTAAACCTTCAGGAATCCGTCGAAGAGGATCTCGGAGGCCTCGGCCGCATACTGCTCGGGACGCTTGTCGGACGCGATGCGGATGGTGGTGTTTATCAGCCTGGCCTCAGTCATCTGCGAAGCTACGGTGCGCTTCCAGATGAGGTTGTAGAGGGCCTTTTCTTGGGTGGATCCGCTGATGTCGGTATGCTCGATGAAGGTCGGGCGGATGGCCTCGTGGGCCTCCTGCGCGCCCTTGCTGCGGGTGCTGTACTGCCTGGGGTGGGAGTACTCCTCGCCGAAGTTGTCCAGGATGTACTTCTTGGCGGTGCCCAGCGCGAGCGAAGAGAGATTCGTGGAGTCGGTTCTCATGTAGGTGATGAGACCTTTCTCGTATAGGGTCTGCGCTACGCGCATGGTGGTGCTGACGGGGAAGTGGAGTTTACGGGATGCCTCCTGCTGCAGGGTGGAGGTGGTGAAGGGCGGTGCCGGATAGCGGCTGCCTTCCGCCTTGTCTACGGCGGAGATTACATAGTGCGCCCCGATGCTGTCCTGGAGGAACTTCTCCGCCTCGTCGGCGGTCTTGAACTTTGCCTCCAGCACGCCTTTGAGAGCGACACCGGCAGGATTGATGAAACTTCCTTCTATTTTATAGAAAGGTTCGGGGTTGAAAGCCATGATTTCCCTCTCGCGGTCCACCACGAGGCGCAGGGCGACGCTCTGCACGCGGCCGGCGGAGAGTCCGCGGTTGATCTTTTTCCAAAGGATGGGGGAAAGTTCGAACCCGACCAGTCGGTCCAGCACGCGGCGGGCCTGCTGGGCGTTCACCAGGTTCATGTCCACCTCGCGGGGATTGCCTATGGCGCGCAGGATCGCATCCTTTGTAATCTCGTGGAAGGCGATGCGGCGGGTACGGGCCTTGTCCAGGCCGAGCGTTTCGCATAGATGCCAGGAGATGGCCTCTCCCTCGCGGTCTTCATCGGAAGCAAGCCAGATGACGCTGGCCTGATTTGCGAGCCGGGTGAGTTCGGCCACTACCTTCTTCTTGTTGTCGGGGATTACATATTCCGGGGTAAACCCACCTTTAATATCTATGCTGAGCTGCTTTTCCTGCAGATCCCTGATGTGTCCTTCGCTGGCTTTCACCGTGAAACCTTCGCCGAGGAATCGTTGGATTGTCCTGGCTTTGGTGGGTGATTCGACTATGACTAAATTGCCCTCCATAACTTTCAATTTTCTGCAAAGTAAATCACAAACTCGCTAATTTTCAAAATTTGTCGGCAAAAAAAATTAACTTTGTAATTCTAATCGAAGATTAAAAAAATGGACGACGCAACCAAGAAAAAGATAGTCAAGTGGTTTTGGATCCTGGTGACGGCTCCATTCGTGCTGGTGGCCTTCCTGCTGCTGCTCGTATGGATGTTCGCAAAGATTCCTTCTTTCGAGGAACTCGAGCATCCGGACAGCAAACTCGCGACCCAGGTGATCGCCGACGGCGGCGAGGTGCTGACCACCTTCCATATAGAGAACCGCACGTTCGTCAGCTACGACGAACTGTCCCCCAACCTGATAGCGGCCACGATAGCGACCGAGGACGCCCGTTTCCGCAAGCATTCCGGCATCGACACCAAGGGTCTCATCCGCGTTGCGGTGAAGACCATCCTCATGCGGGACAGCAGCCAGGGCGGCGGCTCCACCATCACCCAGCAGCTTGCCAAGACGCTTTATCCCCGTAAGGAAGGCGTGGGTAAGATCGGGATGGTGTGGATCAAACTGAAGGAATGGATAACGGCCGTCAAGCTTGAACGGAACTACACCAAGGACGAGATCCTGGTGATGTACCTGAACTCCGTTTTCTTCGGCAGCAGCGCCTACGGTATCCGCGCGGCATCCGAAACATTCTTCGACAAACTGCCTTCCGAACTGACCGTAGAGGAGGCCGCAACCCTGGTGGGCATGGTGAACAAACCCACGCGCTACAACCCCGTCATCAATCCCGAACGTGCCCTCGCCCGCCGCAACTTCGTAATCGGGCAGATGGCCAGGAACAAGTATATTTCCAAGCACGAGGCCGACTCCATCAAGCAGGTGCCCATCAATCTGGTGTACCAGGTGAGGGACCACAATGCCGGCCTGGCGCCGTATTTCCGGGACATGCTCCGGCGCGACATGAACGCCGAGAAACCCAAGCGCAGCAACTACCAGTATCCCGAGGATTACACCGCGGATTCCCTCCGCTGGCGCGACGACGAACTCTTTGGCTGGCTGAATAAAAACAAGAAGCCGGGCGGCGAGAAATACAACCTCGACAAGGACGGCCTCCGCATCTACACGACCATCAACTACCGCATGCAGCAGAATGCGGAGCAGGCAGTTGCCGAGCATCTCGGGAAGAACCTACAGCCCGCCTTCGACCGCGAGAACAAGTGGAAGCGCAATGCTCCCTTCGCAGGCGATGTGGACAAGGCCACGCGCGACCGCCTGATGAGCAACGCCCGCCGCTGGAGCGACCGTTACCGCATTCAGCACAAGGCAGGCGTGCCGGATGCGGATATCCTCGCCGGCTTCGACAAGCCGGTGAAGATGAGGGTGTTTGCCTGGAATAAGAAGGGCTACATCGACACTGTGATGACCCCTAACGACTCCATCCTCTGGTACAAGAGCGTTCTCCGCTGCGGACTTGTGGCCATCGAGCCCGTCACCGGTCATCTCAAGGCTTATGTCGGCGGCCCCAACTACCGCTATTTCAAATACGATAACGTCGGCCAGGGCAAGCGCCAGGTGGGCTCTACCATCAAGCCTTTCCTCTACACTCTCGCCATGCAGGAGGGGATGTCGCCCTGCGACAAGGTCATCAACGTGCCCCAGTCCTTCATCGCCGGCGACGGCACCGACTGGACGCCCCGCTCCACCGATAAGGACGAGTGGATAGGAAAGACGGTCACGCTCAAGTGGGGCCTCACCCATTCATCCAACAACATATCCGCCTACCTCATGAAGCAGTTCGGCCCCCATGCCATGGCGGAGATGATGCACAAGATGGGCGTGTACAGCCATCTGGACGAGGTCTATGCCCTTTGCGTGGGCGCTGCGGATATCTCCATACAGGAGATGGTGGCCGCCTACAACGCCCTGCCTTCGAGGGGAGTTTATATCACGCCGCTGTACGTCACCCGCATCGAGGACAGTCAGGGGAACGTGCTTTCTGAGTTCACCAACCGCAAGCGGGAAGCGATCGGTGAGAACACCGCCTATCTGATGATCAATCTGATGGAAGGTGTGGTGAACCACGGTACCGGCGCCCGGCTGCGTTCCGCATACGGACTGAAGGGTGAGATCGCCGGCAAGACCGGAACCACCAACGACAACTCCGACGGTTGGTTCATCGGCTACACGCCTTCGATCACCTGCGGCGTGTGGGTCGGCGGAGAAGACCGCCAGATCCACTTCAATTCCCTGGCGCTGGGTAGCGGCTCCAACATGGCCCTTCCCATCTGGGGTATCTGGATGAAGAAATGCCTGGCGGACGGACTGTTCTCCGAGGCCGACCGTTTCATTGCGCCAGCTGCGGTCAACTTCAACCTGAACTGCACCGGCGGCGACATCGAGACCACCGATGAAGGCCAGGCCGAAAACAAGAGTGAAGAAGATTACTATTTCGAATAATATGGGAAAGTACAAGACTATAGCCGTTATCTACGGAAGCGACTCTTCCGAGTGGGAGGTGGCATGCCGCAGCGGGGAATTCACGGCCTCGCGCATCGACGGCGACCGTTATGATGTCTACGAGATTTTCGCCCGTTTCGGCAAGTGGCAGCTGGTAGCCTTCAAGAAGAAGGACGCCATGCGCGTGCCTTTCCCCGAGGGCTCCCGCCCCGAGGTTGACAAGACCGATTTCAGCATCACCGTGCTTGGCGAGAAAGTGCGCTTCGACTACGTGTACATCATGCAGCACGGCGCTCCGGGCGAGAGCGGACAGCTTCAGGGCTATCTGGAGATGCTCGGCATCCCCTTCAGCACTTGTTCTTCTGCTGTCAGCGCCATCGCGTTCGATAAATACGCCTGCAAGAGCTATATTCGGGATCTCGGCATAGTCAAATGCGCTCCCGACGCCTTCGTTCACAAAGGGGCCGACCTGGAGGCTTTCTCCTCCCAGGTCGCGGCATCGCTCAAGTTTCCCGTATTCGTGAAGCCCACCATTGGCGGGTCTAGTTTCGGTGTGACGATGGTGAAGGATCCCGCCGACGTGGCTACGGCCGTCGGCTATGCCTTCTCCGAAGGACCTACCGTGCTGGTCGAGCAGGGAATCAACGGCCGCGAGTTCACCTGCGCGGCATACCGTACATCCGGCGTCGTCCACACCCTGCCAATCATCGAGATCATCACCGAAAACGAGTATTTCGACTACGATGCCAAGTACAACGGCCACAGCCGCGAGGTTTGCCCAGCCGAGGGATCGGAGGATATCGTGAAGCTTGTCCAGTCCACGACAGCCCGCATCTATGAGAATCTCGACTGCTCCGGCCTGGTGCGCATGGATTACATCTTCGCCGAGGACGGCCTGTACTTCCTGGAGGTCAACACGATCCCCGGAATGACCAGCGCATCTCTCGTCCCAAAAATGGTCCGCGCCGCCGGCATAGACATAACGGATTTCCTTTCGGACATCATCGAAAACGGATAAAAGCTGAAAGAATCTGCCCACCGGAGTGCTTCGGTGGGCTTTTTTATCAAATAAACGTTTAAAAACCGCTAAAACGGATAATAATCGCTCACTTTGCAAAAACGAAAAGTGGGTATGAAAACGTTATCCGTAAAACTCTTTGCGCTGGCGGCGGGGCTGCTCTGCGCAATCGCCTGCAACCGGGGCGACGAACCGGTTGGAACAAAGAATTCCGAGGGCCTGATGACCAAGAGGGACGTGGCCAGGATGCTGTCGTCCCTGCCTCTCGGAGACGGGCAGTTATATGAAGTATATGATGCCGTAAATGCATCATCGGCCAACGGTTATGACGAAGAGTATATGATGGCCGACCTGCTGACCTCCCCGGGTGCCGGAGTAGGCGAACGGGGCTCCTCGGCCACCAAGGCATCCTCCTATCAGAGACCTCTCCGTTCCATGATAGAGGATTATCTCGCCTCGCACGTATCCTCGTCTACGAAGGCGGGTGCCGAGGACGTGCAGCGCTATCTGGATTATCTTCAGGAATCCGGCATGCAGATATACTGGCCGTACTCCGAAAACTGGGACGGACGGACGCTTCCGCTCATAACTTTCGATCCGGGCAACGGCGCAGAATCGAACTATGCCTATGTGATAACTTCTACGGACAACGGTTACGAGGTCGTGGATTCCGTCTTCGTAGACGAAACGGTGGCCATGAGCCGTCCGGTGTGGGTAATAAACCAAAACGATGATTCGGACTGCGTTCCGCTTGAATCCTTCCTGGACACAAAATCGATCTGGGACTTCGATGACGACCCCGAGGATGTGGACAGGTACAACCTTTATATAAAGGATTTCACCATGCTCCGCAACTACGACAGCTGGCTGGCCGGTGCTTCCGAATTCCATGTCTGGTGCGGTGCCGTCAACGGGTTTTATGCGACAACAGAGGAGGATTTGAAGAATTATCAGCCGGAGGTGACGGATTTCGTGGTGGTGGTCAAACGAAGTGAGATTGGCAAGAAGAAGAGTTTCAAGGCCCTGCTTGTTACGGATTTCTCGGACCAGCTCGACAAACTGGCATTCCTGATTGTCGAAGACGACGGCGGAACCAGGACCAACTGGAAGTGCGCCGCCTCGGTAAAAATCAAGTCCAAGACATACGGCTTCGACGTAGACATCCCATATCGCAGTTCCGACGACGTCGTCTGGCGCGGCCAGCTCGGTGCCACCTATTTCACCAAAGGAAAATCCATCGAAGGCCGCTTCGGTGACGTAAAAGTCACCTTTGCTTTGGAATAATGTTATAACATATTGATTATTTATGGAATTTGTTTTACCTTTACCGAATATCAAAAACAATGAAGATATGCGTGGTAAAATCATCAGGATAGGTCACAGTCTCGGAATAATCATTCCTTCGAAGGTATTGAAAGAGATGTCGTTAAAGGAAAAGGATGTGGTAAGCATGGAATTACACGGTCCAAGGTTGGTCGTTGGGTCTGTGCTTGCCATTGAAGACCCGTTTGCCCCGATTTCGCACGGCGGATGGCATGATAACCCGGAAGAGGCTGATGCATTGTTAAGGGATATCGAAGAAGGCCGGCATATTTCAACCAGAGAACCGATAGAGCTATGAAATACCTTTTGGATACCAATGTTTTGATAGAACTGTTCAAGAATAATCAGCAGGTAAGGTCCGCCGCTGCAATGGCTGGCCTTCCCAATTGCGCCGTGAGTGAAATAACGCTGGCAGAATTGATATACGGTGCAAATAAAGGTGGATTTGACAGGCACTATCACGAGATAGAATTTGTAAAGAAACAAATCACGGTCCATCCGATAAGTAATCATATCGAAACGTACGGAAGGTTAAGAGCGTTGGTTGAAAAGAAAGGAGCCAGAATTGACAACTTTGATTTGTTGATAGCTGCAACGGCTCTGGATCGCGACCTTACGTTGGTAACCCACAATGCCGGTCACTTCGAACGTATCCCGGGATTGAGACTTATCGACTGGGAGCAGCCATGACGCTCATTTCGCAAGCCTTGCAGTCGAAATGAAGGGCGAGGCGTCTGCCATTGTTCAGTAGATACAGCGGTCCGGTTGGTTTCGCCCCCTGATGTGTCGGACAGAGGCCGAGTTCGTATTTGATGCAATACTTGGATTTCATCAATTCATTGGCAGTCGGCGGAAGGGCGTCCTCTTCCGCGCTGCTTCGCAGGCCGTTCCGGCAAAACCGAGAAGGAGCCGAGAGGAATGAAGCTTGCTTCAATTCCAGAGGCGACGCCGAGGAAACCGAAGGTAATGCTCCAGAGGGCGCATCCGCCGCTGCCTTATGATTATATGCTAACATCGAATCCAGATCTTCGGCAATCAGTCGGCGTATGCTGTTGATCGTGGATGCGCTGAGCAGCGGCAAAGCCGCACCGGGGGCATCTGAAATCACCGAATCCACATGGAAATGATAGTGTAGGCTGCGCTTTCCGAGTTGCTCGCGGAGCATAGCTTCCGCCCTGTCGCGGTTTTCGGCCTTCTCAAGATCCGCCTTGAAAGGGCTTGTAAACTCCCTCCCGTCCTCCGAAACAGCCGTAACATCGATGTTCCATTTTCCATGCACGCGCACAGAAAGCGCCACTGAGACCTCCCTGTGGCTGGGGTTCCGGTCAAGTTCTTTCTCGAAAGCGGTGTCAATGTTACGGTATAGAGACACCCCTTCCTTCAGTCCGTCTACGGGCTTGCAAACTATTGTGTTACACGAACATAAGTCTCCCCGGAATCCCACGACCCCGTTCTTTCCCGCAAAGGCGAATCCGTCTCCGTTATGCAATTCCAGGCCCATGGAGGCGGGTTTCAGCACAATCTCGGCATCCTTGCCGTGCCGGCGCACGGAAATAACTGTGCCGATAAACTCTCCCATCGACTTCGGGGCATCCATCGAAGACCACTTGCCCCGTTTTCCGTCGAAGAACAGTTCGGTATAACCCCGGTTGAAAGTCTTCCAGGGATCCGGCGCCACTCCGCCGTAAACCTTTCCGAACGAGGCCCGGGCGTATTTGTCCGGCTCTGCGGCCACAAGTGCGTCCAGGGCATCCGAATAATAGCGAGTGATGTTCCGCACATAGGAAGCGCTCTTCAGTCTCCCCTCGATCTTGAAGGACATCACCCCGGCCGCGGCCAGTTCCGGCAGGCGGTCGTGCAGGTTGAAGTCTTTCAGCGAGAGCAGGGCCTTGTTCTTCACCAGCACCTTTCCGGAGTCGTCCACAAGGTCGTACATGGAGCGGCAGGCCTGCACGCATTCGCCCCTGTCGGCGCTGCGCCCGTTCAGGTACTCGCTCAGGCGGCAATCCCCGCTGTAGCATACGCAGAGGGCTCCATGCACGAAGCATTCGACCTCACAGTCCACAGCATGGCAGATCTCCTGAATCGTTGCCAGCGGCAGTTCGCGCTCCAGCACTATCCTGGTGCATCCGGCATCGGCGCAGCGCCTGGCATCCTCCACGGTGCGTATCGCGCATTGCGTCGAGGCATGCAGGGGAACGGTGATATCTTCCCAGCCGCAGATGCGCATGTCGCGGATGATAAATGCGTCCACCCCGGCTTCCTGCTCGGCGAGCATCTGGCGGTGGACTTCTTCCAATTCGTCATCCCTCAGGAGGATGTTCACGGTGACGAAAACCTTCGCCCCGAATCTGTGTGCATATTCGCACAGCCTGGCGATATCCTCTACCGTATTCCAGGCATCTTTCCTTGCCCCGAACTGCGGCCCGGCGATATATACGGCATCGGCACCGCAGTCAATCGCAGCGATGCCGATGTCAGCATTCCTTGCCGGAGAAAGGAGTTCCAGGCAGGTCTTCATCCTTACTTGATGGCGGCGATCATCGCCTGCGCATTCTTCAGGTTGTTGGGGTTGATCTTGGTAGGATCGGCGACGGCCTTCTGGTAGTACTCCTTTGCCTTGGCATTATCCTTCAGCTGCTGATAAGAAACTGCGATGCTGAAGAGGATGTCTCCGGAATTCTTCGCATTGGGAGCAAGCTCGATGTACTTCTCGAAGTATTCGATGGCCTGCTTGGTCTTGCCGCCGTTGGAGGCAGCTGTGCCTGCGATCTGGTATGCCTTTGCATTTTCGCCGTACTTGTTGGATTCGAGGGCGGCGGCGATGGCATCGTCATACTTCTTTGCCTTGAGGCTTGCTGCGGCATCCTGCTGATAGAGATTGATGAGCTGCTTGCTCGCGGCCTTGTCCTGTCCGTTCGCGATAGCGGCCTCGAAAGCCTCGACCGCACCGGCCTTGTCTCCAAGGGCCTTGAGGGCTGCACCGAGACGCAGGCTGGCCATGCCGTTGGCTGCATCTTCTGCGAGGACTGCCTTGTAGGCCTCTGCTGCGCTGGCGTAATCCTTATCGTTGAAGAAACCGTTGGCCTTCTGCATGAGGACCTGGGGGATGAGGACGGTGGCCTCGTCGGCAATGTTGTCCACGCCGTATTTGGTCGCCACCTCGATGGTCTCCTTCAGGCCGGCCACGGCCTTGTCGTATTCGGTCTCGTTCACCGCCTTCTTGGCGATGGAGAACATCAGTATAGGAATGGAACTCTTGCAATTGGCCACGATCTCGGCACCCGGTTCGCCCAGGGCTTCAGCCATCACAAGGGCTTCCTTGAAATTCTGAAGAGCCATTTCAACGTTGCCGGCCTCATTGGCGGTAATACCGTTGTTGTAGGTCTCAGTTACCGATGCCAGATCCTGTGCATAAGCGAATCCCGCGAAAAGCATCGATGCTACAATGATGATAAGCTTTTTCATTTTCTTATAAGTTTGTTTTGGTTCAATCCTTGTTACAATTCGCAAAAATAGTAATTTTTGTTGTATTTTTGTGTCCGGTTGCCTTAATATGACCAAAGCGTTCAGACATATACTCTTTATTTCAATTTTCCTGGCATTTTCTGCCGGGATGTCTGCGCAGGACCTTCCTACTCTCAGTCAGCAGGCCGGCATCACTTCCGGGCGCTTTGCCAACGGGCTCTCCTACTACATCGTCCCCAATCAATCTTCCAAAGGTTATGCCAACTTCGCTCTAGTGCAGAAAGGCATTGACAATCAAGAAGATGCGCGCTCGGCTCTTGGCTATGAATTCCTCGCTTCTAAAGGCGTCGGCTATACCCGCGACGGCTATATTTCTTATGCCGGAGGAGCCGCAATCTTCAATTTTAAGGATGTTCCGAGCTTCCAATCCGTTGCATTGGACTCCACCGTCATACTTATATTCAACCTGATCCAGAACTTCAAGGGAGAGCAGGCCATCGTGGCCTGCGGAGACCTGGACGCCGCCCGCCTGAAGGACCGCCTGTACATGATGTCGCTGACGGTTAGCAAGCGTACCCCCGCACCGGAAAAGGAACCATACATCTGGGCTCCTTCGGACCGTGCCCGCTTCATCCACTACAACAACGGCTGTCGGGACCTTGCGGAAATCCGGGTGGTCTATTCCACCTCCCGCACGCCCCAGAAGTACATGAGCACCCCCCAGCCTCTGGTGACCGAGATGTTCGCCCGCCAGCTCGGATACATCGTACGCAAGCGCATCGAGGCCCTTTTCGAAGAGAAGGACATACCGCTAGGATACCTGCGTTTCAGTTACACGGACACGGCCCACACCGACTCGGACGAGGAATATTCCTTCCTGGCCGGCGTCAGTGAAAAGGATGTCGCCGCCGCGACGGCCCTGATTTCCGGGGTGCTGGCGGATATCGACAGGAACGGAGTGTCGGCGGACGAATTCCTGGATGCGAAGGCCCGCTTCCGTACCTGGGCGCAGAAGACATCCAACGCGGGGATGACCAATGAGGAATACGTTTCCATCTGCACCGCGAACTACCTCTACGGCGCCAGCATGGCCTCCAAAAAAGAGATAGACAACTTCTTCGGCGGGCGCAGGATATCCCTCGAGCAGGACCTTTCCATGTTCAACCGTTTCGTGTCCGCCCTCATCGATCCCCGCAGGAACCTGACCGTCCGTTACGGCACCCCTTCCGACACCCTGGACACGGAGGCCCTCCGGAAGATATTCCAGGACTCCTGGAAGAATACCCCTCCGGCGACGGCCTACCGCGTGAAATCCGCCGACTCCCTCTCGCTCTACTACCCGGTGGACAAGAAGATGAAGATAAAGACTGAGACCACTGATCCGCAGACCGGCGGCAGCGTGTGGGCTTTCAACAACGGCATGAAGGTGGTGTTCCGGAAGACATCCGATTCGCAGGTCCGCTACGCCTACATGGTGCGTGGCGGATACACCGAGGTTCCTGGAATAAAGGAAGGGGAGAGTGCCTTTGTGGGCGACATACTGGGGCTGTACGACGTGTGCGGGATGGATGGCATGCAGTTCCGTAACATGCTTGAGGCCAACGGGATAACGATGACGTGCCGGGTGGGGATCGCGGACATGTGCATAAGCGGTACGACCCCGCAGGACAAGCTCAACCTGCTATTCCGCTCGCTGCTGTCCGTCCAGAAACAGCGTACCCTCAACCAGAAGGCCTTCGATTACTACCGGCGCAGCGAAGCTCTCCGCCAGGAGGATTTCCGCTTCTCCGCCGACGGCATCAACGCCGTGACGGACAGCATCATGTGCCCGGATTTCTACTATCCCCTCACCAAGTCGGTAGAAAAGTTGACTGACGAGCTTCCGCAGAAGGCGGAAAGATATTTTGCGGCCCAGTTCGCGAAGAGCCAGGACGGGGTGATTTTCATCGAGGGCAACCTCAACCAGTATGATCTCCAGAAGTTCCTGTGCCGGATAATCGGCGGATTCCGCGGAAGCAAGAGTTTCTCGGTGCGGCCCAAAGTCAGCTATCAGCTCCGGTCCGGATGGTCCACCTACACGGTGGCGAAGGATGACAGGATGGTGGGAGACGGATCCAGCGCCAACCTGGCGATGGCGGCCGAGCGTCCGTTCACCATGCAGAACTGGTGTGCCTTCCGCATCGCCGTGGAGCATCTTCGCCGCGAACTCGTGAAAGACATGGCCCCGATGGGGCAGTATTTCGATATCGTGACCGAACTCCGGTTGCTGCCCGTCGAGCGTATCGCCGTCTTCATCAACTGCCGCCCCTGCCCGTCCGAGGGCCTGCCGGCCGATGTCGAACCCGCCGATCCCATGGAGGTGATGAACCGTATGCGCGAGGCCCTCGTCAGGATATCCCGTACCCCGCTTTCCGCATCTACCCTGAAGGGCCTGAAAGAGGCCCTGGCCCAGGAAATGGCGGGCGAGCAGTCGGATCCTGATTACGTGATGGACGCCTTCCTGCTCCGCAATTCCGAGGGAAAGGACGTGCTGTCCAACTACTCCACCTATCTGGGTAAGGTGACGGTGCAGGATGTCTCGGATGTGATCGATGCCCTGGAGCGGGGAAGCAAGGTCGAATACGTGATAAAATGAGGCGGGAAGATTTCGGAACGATAATCCAGATTGGCGATGTTCTCGTGAGTGAGGATGTCGTATGCGAGTTCTTCGCGTGCGACTATCCTGTCTGCAAGGGCGCATGCTGCATTGTAGGTGACAGCGGGGCCCCGTTGGAAGAGGAAGAAATCCCCGCGCTTGAGCGGGATTATCCGTCTTTTTGCGGGCTTATGTCCGATGCCGGCCGTGCCGCCGCCGAGTCTTCCGGCTTCTTTGCGGTCGACCGCGAGGGCGACCTGGTGACGCCTCTGGTGCCCGGAACGGAGGAATGCGCCTACTGCCGCTTCGAAGGAGACAACTGCCTGTGCGCCATAGAGAAAGCCGGGCTGACCAAGCCCATCTCCTGCGCGCTTTATCCTATCCGTGTAAAGAAATTCAAAGGTGGCGGGATGGCGCTAAACCTGCATCGTTGGGATATATGCAAGTGCGCTTTCGAGCGCGGAAAACGTGAAGGCATTCGCGTTTATCAATTCCTTCGCGAACCTCTAATCCGCCGCTTCGGCCCCGAATTCTACGAGGCCCTCTCCGCCGCCGCGCAGCACGTTATAGCAGATCAGGGATAATTTCGTCGGCGATGAACCAGTCCCTTTCGGGAATGGGGCCTTTATCGGTTCGCGCCAGCAGCATAACTTCTTCTTCGTGAATCTGTTCGGGAGTCAGGTCTTCGCCCTGCGATGTCCACCCGCACAGCTCCTGGCTGTTCCAGCTCCGCCTGTTTCCGATCAAAGAATGCGCGCCCGGACCCAAACCCACGTACGGATGCCTTGTCCAGTAGGCCGAATTGTGTACGGCTTCGTGGCCGGGCAGGGCCCAGTTGGAGATTTCGTAATGATGGTATCCGGCTTCCGCCAGGCGACGACACAGATAATCGTACTGCGCCCGGCACGCCTCCTCGTCCAGTTCCTCCACCTCGCCCCTTTCTATCATCCTCGCCAGCGCGCTACCTTCCTCTATGCTCAGCTGGTACGCCGATATATGTTCCGGCCGCCATCTTATCACCTCCTCCACCGTCCTCTCCAGAATTTCCATCGTCATCCCCGGCACCCCGGTTATCAGGTCTACGCTAATATCAATAGCGCGTTTCCGGTCAGGGGCAGCCCACGCAAACTGTCTCGACTGCTCTGCAGTCTCAACCCCACCATTCGCTTTGCTCATGGTCCCCCCTCTTACAGTGCCGAGGGTGGCATGAGTTTGCTGCGGGCTCCCCTGACCGGAAATGATACTAAATGCAGTTCGTGCGCCATCAGCCGAATGACGGCGGTTCATCCAACGAAGGATACCGTCATCCAGCGACTGTACTCCCATGCTTATACGGTTGACCCCCAGATCCAGCAAGCCCCGGACATATTCCTCCCCCCGCTCGACGATATCCTCCGGATTGACTTCAATTGTAAATTCGGTGTAGGGATGGCCTTCGGACGGGCAATGCAGGTACTGCTGGCCCCTTGTGGGTCGCAGACCTGCCCTTTGCCCGTCGCGGAGTGCCTGTAGTGTAGTTAGGATTCGCTGAAGAACGGAAAGAGGAAGCACGCTGGGCGTACCTCCTCCTATGTATAAAGTATTCAGGTCGAGTGTAGACTCTATCTCCTGCCGGCGCCCCTCGATTTCTTTGCACACATCATCCGCCCAACGGGCGATTGCCGCCTCATCCTTCCCCTTGCACGCAATCTCCGAATAGAAATCGCAGTAGGTGCAGAAACTCCTGCAGAAGGGGACGTGCAGATAGATCATTACCTCAGCATGGTCTCAGCCTTGCCCAGGCGGCCGCTGGCGGTGTACACCTCGGCGGTGTAGATGCCCTTGGTGAACTCTCCGGTGTTGTTGACATATATGCTCACGTCCACATCCTTTCCGTTGTAGTCGATTTCGCGGGATGCGGTGGCGGGAACGGCCTCTCCGTCAAGGGTGAAACTGGCGCCGGAGCCGTCCATCAGCAGGATGCCCTCCGGATCTTTAACGCGCACGAAAATGCGCACGGGGCCGGTGGGAGCAAGGTCGTTCTCGGCGAGGGTGAGGTTGACAACCATTTGGGTGACGCGGCTGCTGCGGTCCATGACCTTTCCGGATGCTCCATAGGCGGCGAGCTGAACGCTGCGTGCCTTGATGATGGAACCGACCGCAACTTTCTCGGTGAGGGCGTTGACCTGTTCGTTAAGCTCGGCATTGCGGGTGTTGACTTCCTGAACCTCCCTGCGTGCGTTGGACACCTGCACGGTGAGCTTCTTGTTGAGGGTGTTGAGGGAGTCTATCTGCTTCACGTAGCCGCGCATAATGCTGCGGAGTGTGCCGAGTTCCTTCTCGTACTGGCGCATCTTGGCGCGGTTGGTTGCCTCTGTTTTCTTGATGCGCTCCACGAGTTGGGCTACTTCCTCCTTGGAGGAGTCGAGCTGGGCATTCACGGAGTCATATTCGGTGGAAAGGGACTCGTAGTCGCCCTGCAGGCTGATAATCTGCTCGGTGAGTTGCTGTTTATCGATTTCGAGGTCTTCCACCAGTTTGTTCTTACTGGACCAGACATATGCCAGAACTGCGCCCAGGGCTATTGCTATAACGGCCAGAATCCACATTACGGGTTTCAGGCTGGTGTTGCGTTCTTTGCGTTCGCGCTCTTCGCGCTCGATTCTCATCAACGGATCTTCTTTTTCCATAGTAAAAATGCTTATCGTGCAAAAATAATGATTTTTCCGTATATTCGTGGTATGAAATACCTTATACGTGCTATCAAATACTTTGCCTACCTGGCGATATTCCTTTTTCTGGTGATTTTTCTGCTTTCAGTATCCGGGATAGTCGGCTCCTCGCTGGACGATATCTTCAGCGACGGCCTCCAGTCCGTCTGGAAAATCCTGGGAATAATGGCTGTATTTGCAATCATCTATCCCCGGCTCGGTTTCGGCACCCGCAATGCCCTGGTGCCCGGCGCATATGAAGAGATCCGCGGCGGAGTCGTGGACGTGATGCACGACCGCGGCTATGTGCTTGAAGATGAAGACGGCGAGAACCTGAAGTTCCGCCTACGCTCGCCGGTGATGCGGCTATTCCGTATGCTCGAAGACCGCATCACCTTCACCCGCACTGCCACCGGTTTTGAGCTTGAGGGCCCCACTAAGGACATGGTGCGTATAGTTTCAGCCCTTGAATACAGGTTCCGTCAGGAATAAGCAGATATTGCCATGGCGAACATCTATGCAGAAAGAATAGAGCAGTTGCGTGCCATGATGCGCAGCCGCGGATGGGATGCGGTGATGCTGACCGGATCCGATCCCCACGGGAGCGAGTATCCCGCAGAACGCTGGAAATGCGTGCAATGGCTGACGGGTTTCACCGGCGAGGCCGGGGATGTGGTCGTTACCCTGGACCACGCCGGACTCTGGACCGACACCCGTTATTTCATACAGGCAGTTCAGCAGTTGGAAGGCACGGGGGTAGAACTTCACAAGATGCGGGTGCCCGAGCAAGTGCCCATCCCTCAGTGGCTGGCGCAGAAATTCGATGGGGAAAGCGAGGTTTACCTTGCTCTCGACGGCCTGTGCGTTGGCTTCGGGCAGGCACGCGAAATCAAGACAGCCCTTAATGCAAAGGATGCCGCCTGCCATATAGTCAGCATCCCGGACCTGCTGGATGCCATCTGGCAGGACCGCCCGTCCATCCCCCAGACACCCATCTTCACCGTCGATCCCGGGGAGAGCCGCATCGAGCGCCTCGGCCGGCTGCGGGACTTCATAGCCGAAAAGGGAGTGGACTACATCCTCCTGAGCGCACTGGACGATATTGCCTGGACCCTGAATGTGCGGGCGTCCGACATCGAATACAACCCGCTGGTGATATCCTTCCTTCTGGTGGGGCAGGAGAGCGCGGAGTGGTTCGTGCAAAAGGGGGAGATAGAAGACGCCGGCACGGAGAAAACCCTTGCAGAACTGCGCGAGGATGGCATTTTCATCCGCTATTACGAAGAGACTGAAATCGCGCTGAGCGAGATAGACGGCAGCGTTGCGGCGGATACGGCTACCCTTAACTACCACCTCTGCTCGCTCATCGGCACCGCCAGGCTGGTGGACACTCCCTCGCCGGTGCAGGCTTGGAAAGCGGTCAAGAATCCCATCGAAACCGGAGGCTTCCGCGACTGCCATCTGCAGGACGGCATTGCGATGGTGCGCTTCCTCCACTGGCTGGAACGCTGCATTGAGAACGATCATTCCATCAGTGAGTGGGATGCAGCGGTCAAGCTGGGCCAGCTGCGCGCGGAACTCCCGGGATATCAAGGAGATAGCTTTGAGACGATATCGGCCTACGGCCCTTCGGCGGCTCTGCCGCATTATATCACGCCCAGGGAGAAAGCTCCGATGCTGGAGACTCGAGGGCTTTACCTCTGCGACTCCGGAGGGCAGTATCTGAACGGCACCACCGACATTACCCGGACATGGGCCCTGGGGCCCTGCACACCGCTGGAGATGGAGGACTACACCCTTGTGCTCAAGGGCCATATCGCCCTGGCGCGTGCGGTCTTCCCTGCCGGCACCCCCGGCTGCAGGCTGGATGTGCTTGCCCGCGAACCGCTATGGAGCCATCATCGAAACTTTGGGCACGGCACCGGGCATGGCGTAGGCTGGTTCCTGGGCGTCCACGAGGGCCCGCAGGATATACGGCAGAACCTGAATCCTGCCGGCTTCCAGGCCGGGATGGTAGTATCCGACGAGCCGGGAATCTATCGTGAAGGCCTGTTCGGCGTGCGTCACGAGAACCTGCTCCTTTGTGTGAATGCCGGCACTAATGATTTCGGAGGATGGCTTCGCTTCGAGCCCCTCACCCTATGCCCATTCGACACCTCTATTCTGGTGCCGGGGCTACTTGACGCCGACGATATTGACTGGCTTAACGACTATCACTCAATGGTTTACACACGCCTTCGCCCGCATCTGAACGATGCCGATGCTGAATGGCTTCAGAAGCGATGCGCTTCGATATAATAATACTACGATGAAGAGATTTCTGTTTTTTTCCACCCTGTTGCTTGCCCTGCCGCTCGCTGCCCAGATTACTCCTGAGCGTCTGGCGGCGGATCCGCTGCTGGCAACGGATGTATACCGCACATACGAGTACTCTCCTGCGCTTGCCACCCGGCCTCCACGTGGCTATAAACCCGTGTATATCAGTCATTTCGGGCGCCACGGAGAGCGTTATATCAACAGAGAGTCCTACTTTTTGCCCGGGCTGGAAGTGCTTGAACGTGAAGCCCTGACCCCGCTCGGAGAGCGTGCCAGGAAGGAAATTTCCGATATGGTGAAGCGCACCGAGGGGAATCTGGGGTATCTGTCTCCACTCGGGGCAAAAAACCACAGGGCCATCGCCAACCGCCTGTTCCATAAGTTCAGACGCGTTTTCCGGCGCGGGCGGACTGTGCGCTGCGCATCTACCGAAGTGCCGCGCTGCATAGTGAGTATGGCCAGTGCCGGAACAGCCCTGTCTTCGGCCCGTCCGGGCTTGATGATCGAGTACAGGATTGATGAAAAACTGCGGTGCTATATTCAGGAGCCCTGGTTGAGGGAGTATCTCCTGGGCAGGCGTGATTCGCTGTTTGCAGCGCACCCAAGCTCATTAGACTGTATCAAGGACTGCTTTGCCGATGCGTCCCGTCTTTCCCGAAAGGAACTTACGGCCGTTGCCGATGCGTTGTTCTATACCTGGAAAGATCTGCCTTGCCTGGATCTGGAAGCCTTCGATATCAAGGATTTCTTTTCTGATGAGCTGTTTTTGCTCTTCGCCCGTCACGGTTCCTCCTGGGACTACTGCCTGCTCTCTCGTTCCCCTTGGTGGAACAGGGAATTGCTGAGGCCGCTGACAGACGATATTCTTATCCGCGCCGAAGAAGCCCTGGGGCGTAATGATATCGCGGCAGACCTGCGTTTCGGCCACGATTCCCAGCTGATTCCTCTCTACACCCTTCTCGGCCTGACCGGGAACGGCCCTGTGCTGGAGTACGATGAGGCCCCGGACGTCTGGGATCCGGCCTCGGTCTGCCCGATGGCATCCAGTCTCCAGATAGTTTTCTACAAGAACAGAAAGGGCAATGTGCTGGTGAAGGTTCTGAAGAACGAGCACGAGTTTGCAATCCCTGCGCTGACCCCCGTCAAGGGCCCCTATTATCTTTGGCAAGACCTTGCCGAAATTTTGAAACACGGGGAATAATGAAGATAGGGAATTTAGATCTGGGCCCGAGGCCGGTGCTGCTGGCGCCGATGGAGGATGTGACGGATGTCAGTTTCCGCATCCTCTGCCGGGAGCAGGGGGCGGATATGGTCTACACCGAATTCATCCCCTCGGACGGGCTCATCCGCGACGCGTCCAAAGCCCTGGCGAAGATGAAGACGCTGGAAGAGGAGGCGCCGGTAGGCATACAGATCTACGGGCACATCCCCGAATCCATGGTCGAGGCGGCGAAGATGGCGGACCATGCCGTGGATCTGGTCGGCGGCCACGGGGCGGATGTGATAGACATCAACTTCGGCTGCCCTGTCACCAAGATCGCAGGCCGCGGAGCCGGTTCCGGAATGATGCGCTATCCCGACAAGATGGTGGCCATCACCAAGGCCGTGGTCGAAGCGGTGGGCAAACCCGTAACCGTGAAGACTCGCCTCGGATGGGACAACGACAGCAAGATAATAGTGGAACTTGCCGAGCGCCTGCAGGACGTTGGAATACAGGCACTTACCATACACGGGCGTACCCGTTGCCAGATGTATAAGGGGGAGGCGGACTGGACTCTGATCTGCGAGGTGAAGAACAATCCCCGAATGCACATCCCCATCATCGGCAACGGCGACATCACCACTCCGCAACGCGCAAAAGAAGCTTTCGACCGCTACGGAGTGGACGGCATTATGATAGGCCGCGCCACCTTCGGGCATCCCTGGATCTTCCGGGAAATCAAGCACTTCCTTGCCACGGGCGAAGAACTGCCGCCGCTCTCCGTGCCGGAGAAGGTGGCCCTCGCCAAGCGGCAGCTGGCCCTTTCGCTGCAATACAAGGGCGAGCCGCGCGGAATCTACGAGATGCGCCGGCACCTCAGCTGCTATTTCAAGGGCCTGCCGGACTTCAAGGAAACCCGCATGCGAATGGTTACCACTCTGGATGTGGCGGAGTTGTCCGAGATTCTGGATGGAATAGCAATTCAATACAGAAATATATGAATAGGTTAGCAGCCCTTCTTTTATCAGCACTATCAGTCGTTGCCGCCTGCATTTCAGGTAAGTACGATTATCATGTCTGCGCATACGTATGGCCGTCCTGTCACGACGATTCCCTGGCTCACAGATGGCTCTGGGATGACGGAGAAGGGGAGTGGGAAGTCATAAAAAAAGGGAATCCCCGTTTCGAGGGCCATTACCAGCCCAAGCAGCCCCTGTGGGGATACGAAATGGACGATGACCCACAGGTGGTGGAGAAGTGGATAAAGACAGCGCTCAGATATGGAGTAAACACCTTTATCTATGATTGGTACTGGTATAAAGCTCCCGACGGCTGGAGCGGCCCGTACCTGGAGGATGCCCTGGACAAAGGTTTTCTGGGTGCGCCCTCCAACCGGAAGATGAACTTCTATATCATGTATGCAAACCATGATGTAAAATACAGCTATTGGAATTGGCACAAGTGGGGTGCAGATGCCGATTCTCTATTATTCAATCCCCGCGTAGGAATGGAAGACTGGAAGAAGATAGTGCACAGGGTGATAACTCAGTACTTCCATCTGCCCAACTATGTAAAGATAGGCGGATGCCCGGTGTTCGCCATGTTCAACGCAGATATTTTCCGCCAGGGCTTCTCTTCGGACGAGGAGGCTGCGGGTGCAATGGAATACTTTCGGGAAGAAGTACGCAAGGCCGGTTTTCCAGGCTTGCACCTGCAACTGACTCCCGGCGGGGGAAGCGACCCGAGTGCAAAGAAACAGGAGCACATGCGTGAGAACATCGCCCTGCTGGGCATCAACAGCATCGCTTTCTATAATATGGGAGGATTCGACTGCGATTACGAAAAGCACAACGGGAATGCCGTGCGCATGCGCGAAGCCACCGATGCTGCCTACGACATCCCGCTGTTCCCCACGGTCTCAATCGGTTGGGACGACACGCCCCGCTTCCCGGCGAAAGGCGAAAAGCATGTAACCCGATTCAACCATAGTCCCGAGGTCTTTGGCCGATACCTCCGGATTGCGAAGGATTATGCCGATGCTCACCGGGACACCCAGCCACCGTTCGTGATGATCAACGCCTGGAACGAATGGGTGGAGGGCAGTTACCTCCTTCCCGACAAAGTGACGGGATTCGGATATCTGGAAGCGGTCGGGAAGCTGTTCAAATAATCGTCATAACCCGGCGATAATCGAGTCGAATGAGGCATTCGTATGCAAGGAATGCTTCTGCAGGTTGCTGTGATACACATACACCGTATCCACCGACATATTCAAAATCCGGGCGATTCTTTTTCGTTTGGATATCCCCATTCTTATCAGGGCGAGGATGCGAAGTTCTGTTGATAGTGTGCCGGAGGATGGTTTGGTGAGGTGATAACCCTCTTGCATATTCGCATTTACCTTATCTACGAAATCCGGAAAAATGGCAAGGAAGGTAGAGTCGAACTCCTGAAGGAGCGAATTAAATTCGCCGGCGGCGAAAGATGGCTTGCGCAACAGCGCCCTCACGGCTTCCAACCCCTCGTCTTTCATCGTTCCGCGTAGTGTGGAACGATATTCGTCAACCTTATTGAGATAATCCACACAAGACTCCATGTAGCGGGCCAGGAAGTTGTCTTTGATGTTAGAAACTTCCTGCAGTTTCTTTTTGGAGGAGGATAACCTGTTGGATTGCCTTGCGATGAAAACCAGCAATATCACGGAAATGACAAGCAGCAAAGTAACGGCAATCATTGCAATCAGATTCGCCCTTCTTTTTTGTGCTTCCTGCGAGAGCATGGTATTAAGTATTACGAATTCGGAATCCAGAAGATACTGATAGCGTTTAGTCCAGTTGGATGCCTTGGCATCCGCAAGAGCGATGCGCATATAATGCTCCGCACGGCGAATGTCCCCCGTTTCAAACAGTAATCTGGATAGTTGCAGCAGCGACTCGTAATTCTTTCCGGACACATACATATCGTATTCGGCGCTTTTCGAGTAGTACTTGATTGCCTGATTCGTGTTTTTGTTAAAGGCATGGAGACGGGCCAGGTAATAGTAGAGCACCGCTGTGTCTCTCTGTGAATGACAGACGCTTTTCGATATATTGCGGATGGCTTCCGCGTATTGTCCGTTTCTGCGCAAATCGACATCATGGTTGAAAATCGCACCGGAATTGGTGCTGTCTGTCTGCCACCACAGATTTACCACCTCCCGGAATCTGTCCCTTTGCCCGACATCCCTGAAAACCTGATACGATGATCTGCAGAAAGCATTTATCATTTCAGGGTCCGTGGACCGGATGAGAGACAGGTCGTACTTGTCCAGGACCTGCAATGCTTTTTGAAGCGAGTCCAGCCTGTAGAGAGTCTGTACGTAACGGGCGTCTGTGATGATTTGATGGCGAAGGTCCTGTCCCTGCAGCCTTTGCATTTCATGTATATAGTATTCACAGGAATCAACGTCGTGAATATAATAGGTGTTTTCCAATGCATATGCTGCTTCCCACTTCGCCGAGTCGTTTTTTGCCCTGTCGTATTCTTCCCTCAAAAGGCCTTGCCGGAGTTCGAATTGTTTGTCGTACAGGGCCTGTTTTTCTATGGCTTCATCGAGGGCTAGAAAAACTTCGTGTTCAGCGGGGCAACAGGCATAAATAAAGACGCCGATAATGCATATACAGAGAAAAGAAGACTTTTTCATGGCGCAAAAGTAAGAAATTAATCTTATATTTCAAAACGACTTGCAAATATACAATAGATTGAAAATCAGGTAAATATGTTTCAGAAATCGCTTATAGAAACCTTATTTTCCCGGGAAGGTGTGTTCAACGAGTGCCCTTTATGGATATTTTTGTATCGAGCCTGTGTTATACTGTGGTGCAACCACAATGTGATTAATAACTACATAACCATATTGCCATGAGACATGTTTTCAAAGTAGTGCTGGTTGTCCTTTTATCTTTATCGTGCGTGAGCGCGTTGGGACAGAAAATCAGCGTATCGGGAAGAGTAACCGATGCCTCGACCGGTGAGCCGGTTCCGGGTGCGGTGCTTTTCGTGCGTGGAGAAAGCGGCGGAGCGGCAACGGATAATCAGGGCGTTTATTCCTTCTCTGTCGACGCCAATGCCACCCTGATCTGCTCCTGCATCGGGTATTCTGAGACCGAACAGGCGGTGGGCGGCCGTACGACAGTCGATTTTGCACTTGCCCTTGATGCGGAAATGCTGGAGGAAACGGTCGTCGTCGGTTACGGCACCCTTAAAAAATCCCAACTTGTAGGCAGTGTCGAGCAGATTTCCGGAGAAGCTCTGGAGGATCGTGTCAATGCCAACGTCTCCCGTGCTCTTCAGGGACAGGTTCCGGGATTGAACATCTTCCAGGTTGATGGCAAACCCACCCATGGCGGCAATATCTACATCCGTGGAGGTGCCACCAGTTACACAATGAAGAAAAACATGAACTCCAGCACAATATCTTCCTATTCCATCGGACAGGGAGGCAGCGCGTTGGTGCTGATTGACGGCGTGGAAGGGGAACTCTCTTCGGTGAATCCGGACGACGTGGAGTCGGTTTCAGTCCTCAAGGATGCGTCTTCTTCTGCAATCTATGGTTCGAGGGCCGCTTACGGCGTTATCCTCGTGACCACCAAGAATGCCAAAAACGAAAAGATCACCATCAACTACAATGGAGCCTGGTCGCTCAACCGCAGGACAGTGATGTGGGAAGACAATGTCATCACAGACGGGCTTGAATATACCCGCACCTTCTATGATTTCTGGGTTGGGCGCACGGAAACCCCGACGGCGGCGGGCGCACTCCCGACAAAGATAAACACTTTCAATATCCCGTCCAATTATCTTGAGCTGTTCGAAGCCCGCAGAGATGCAGGCAATACGGATATCTACGACATGAACGGCAAGAACTATCTGTATTTTGCCAGTGAAAACTGGCTGGCCAAGTTCTACAAACGTTCCAACACCACCCAGACCCATTCGATGAGCATCAACGGCTCCTCGAAGAAGATGTCCTACTCCCTATCCGGCCGGTACTACACCCAGGACGGCATATACAAGATAGGGAACGAAGACTACAACCAATATAATATAAGGTCTAAAGTGGTGCTCCACGCTAAGGACTGGCTCACGGTCGACAACAATACCTACCTACACCATTTCGACTATAGCCAGCCGATCTTTTCCAAGAACAACTCTTCCGTGGGAAGCCAGTTGTGGCAGATCGGCATGCTCGGACTTCCCGTGATGCCTACGAACAATGAAGACGGAACCTACACCATAGGCGCCGCCGCTTCCGGCTATGAGGCATTCGTGGAAGGAAATTCAGCTCAGGAAACAAAATCGATGTCCGTAACCACCACCACCGGCGTCACGGTAGAACCGGTGAAGGATGTATTCAAGATACGCGGAGACATCTCCTATAAATTCGTGGCCCGTCACACCCAGCGATACGTCGCCCCCACCAGCCAGAGTATCCAGCCCGGAGTGGTGACTTATTATGTGACTGAAGCCGATTCCTACAAGCGCGAGTACAACTATGAAACCAATCATCTCTCGGCCAACGTAGTGGGCACCTGGACCCCGAAATTGGGGGAGGCTCACAGACTCAACGTGGTCGGTGGATGGAACCTCGAAGACCATCGCTACGACACCGAAACCATACTCCGCATGGGGATGATGTATCCCGGCATGACAAGTTTCGAGATGTTCGACGGCACGGAGGTAACTCTCCAGCAGTACGATAGCAATTGGCGCACCGTGGGCGGTTTCGCACGTGCGAACTACACCTATCTTGGCAGATACATCCTCGAAGGATCCCTCCGATATGACGCCAATTCGCGTTTCCCTGTCAAGCAGAGGGGCGGATGGTTCCCTTCCGCATCGGCCGGATGGCGAGTGTCCGAAGAGCCCTGGATGAAGCCCCTCAAAGGCACGGTGGATAATCTGAAGATACGTGCAAACTGGGGTTCGCTCGGCAACGGAGGCATCAGTCCTTACACTTTCATGGAGACGATGGCGGTGGGAAAGACCAGCGTAATCTTCGACGGAGGATTCGTTACCGTGGCAGGGCAGCCTGCGATAGTGCCCGACAGCCTTACCTGGGAGAGGATTACGACCTGGGACCTCGGTCTGGACCTGGACATGTTCAGCAACCGTCTCTCATTCTCCGGCGACTATTATGTCCGTTACACCAACGACATGTATTCTTCCGGTCCGGAAATCCCTGCAATCCTCGGTGCCGCCACGCCTAAAGGCAACTACGGCCAGCTCACCACCAAGGGTTGGGAAACCACACTCTCCTGGCGGGATTCCTTCAAGGTTGCCGGAAGGGACCTGGCCTACTCCATCAAGGGCAGCCTCTGGGACAGCCGCACATGGGTGACGCAATTCTACAACGAAAGCCACAATATCTTCGACTTTTACGAGGGTAAGGAACTGGGCGAGTTGTGGGGCTTCCGCACGGACGGCCTGTTCATGAGCAATGAAGAGGCGGCCGCATGGTATCCGGACAGATATCACAACCTGCTGACCTCCACAACCCCCTATGCAGGAGATATCAGATTCCTGGATCTTGACGGCAACAAGGAAATCACCGCCGGCGCCGGCACGCTTGAAGATCATGGCGACCTGGATCGCATAGGCAACATCATGCCGCGTTATCAATACGGCCTGAATATAGACTTGAAGTGGAACGGCCTCGGCCTCGGCCTGTTCTTCCAGGGAATCGGCCATCGCGACTGGTATCCTTCAGAAGGCTCTGGTTTCTTCTGGGGAGGATACGCCCGCGCATACGATTACGCCCTTAAGGACCAGCTGGACAGGGTAATCCTCGACAAGAGCACGGAAAACTGGACAGTCACCAACCCCGGAGCCTACTGGCCCCGCCGGCTATATGCGGCCGCGAATGCCGGCAGTGGTCTTGGAACGATGAATTCCTACAACGACTACTTCCTCCAGAATGCCGCCTATCTGAGGCTAAAGAACCTTACGCTGGACTACACTTTCCCGAAGAAACTTACAGAGAAAGTGAATATAGAAAAGCTCCGCATTTATTTCTCCGGAGAAAACCTGCTGACATTCTCCCCCATCTACAAGCATACCTCCATGTTTGATCCCGAAGTGATCGGCAAGGGAGATACCGATTTCGGCGGCCAGACTTCCACTACCGCGGGCGACGGGTACAGCTACCCCATGCTCAAGACTTTCACCTTCGGCATTAATCTTACTTTCTAAACTACAGGACGATGAAAAAACATATAATAATCATATTTGCAGCGCTTATCGCCTGCTCCTGCAGTGAATGGCTCGAGAGGACTCCTGCCAACAAATTCGCAGCCGAGACCTTCTTCGCATCTGAGTCCGACCTTGAATTATATGCGAACGGCCTGATCAATTCCGCCCTGCCGGGTGCTTCCGATATGGCTCTCGGCAGCGACCGTTACACCGATTTCTGCGGCACACGGCAATCCTATGACTTCTTCTGGGGCACATTTACCGCCGCCCAGGCGACCAACTGGAACTCCAGCACCTGGAGCTTCAACCGCCGTGTGGCGTATATGATAGAGAATATGCCGCGTTGCAAGAACAATGTTTCCTCCGAAATCTACAACCATTACGAAGGTGTGGCCCGCTTCTGGCGCACGTGGATAACACTCAAGCGCATGAAGGTCTTCGGCGATATCTATTTCATCGATAAGGTCATCCAGCCTTCCGATTCCCTTATACTCTACGGCCCGCGCCAGGACAGGGAATACATCTGGCACAGGATGAAGGAAGACCTTGAGTTCGCCTGCGAAAACTGCCTCACTTCCGGCCAGGGCATCAACTCCGCCGGCAGGGTGTACGTGAACAAATATGTGGCCCTGGCTTTTGCATCGCACGCATTCCTCTTCGAAGGCACATACCGGAAGTACCACAGCGTCAATCCTTCCACGGGCAAGCCCTGGAACGGGGAATATGAAAGCGCAAACGAACTGCTCTCCCTCGCGGAAAAGTATGCCAAGGAACTTATAGACACAAAGGCGTTCTCGCTGAACAGCGATTACCGTTCGTTGTTTGTTTCCGCCACCCTTCCCACCGATGAGGTGATATGGGGATGCACTTATTCCAGCGAACTGAGCACGAACCATGGTGTCACCTACAAGTACTGCTCCACCACCTCCTCTCTCAGCTATTCTCCTACCAAGGAATATGTGAGGATGTTCCTGAAGACCAATGGCAAGCCTGCAGAAGAGGCGGTGAGCGTGACCAAGGAATTCATTGGCCGCGACAAGCGCCTCGCCGCAACCGTGCTTTCCCCCGGCCAGACCTGGAAACGCCTGAACGGCAGCAATGAGGAACTACCTCCGAACTGGACCTGGACCTGTGCGGGATATGAGTGGATCAAGTGGGTTCAGCTGGAAGAAGAACCTATGAGTGCGGATAACAAGTCCTATAACTCCATCCCCATTATCCGTTATGCGGAGGTGCTGCTGAACTATGCCGAAGCTGCCGCGGAACTGGGGCACATGACCCAGACCATCTGGGACCAGACGATAGGGGCCCTGCGCACCAGGGCAGGAGTCGCCAGCATTTATCCCGGCAGTGCAGGATATGTGGCCGATACATGGCTCCGCAACTATTACACCCTGGATGTCAAGCATCCTTCCACCCTCACCGACATACAACTGGAGATTCGCCGCGAAAGGGCCACGGAACTCACTCTTGAGGGCCAGAGTCGTTATGACGACCTGATGCGCTGGTGCCTCGGGGACCTTATCGAGCGCCGCTACAACCACCAGGGATGGAGGGGTATCTATATTACGCCCGAAGAGGCGGCGTCAGGATTCACCTGGGCCGGCAAGACATATACGGTGTCTTCCGCCAAGGCCTCGAATGAAACCAATTATAAGATTTCCGGCACTGCCAACAGCAACTGGAGCCTGTCCAACGGCACTTACGGCTATCTTATCTACAACTACAAGCTTGTTTGGGATGATATGATGTACACCCATCCGATTCCCCTTTCTGCTCTGAATGTAAACCCCAACCTCGGCCAGAACGAAGGTTGGCAATGGATGTAATATAAATAGTCATATACTATGAAAAAGAATTTATTGCGTTTGATCGTTGCAGTTTCTGCGCTGGGTTTCCTGGCTGCGGGCTGTGAAAAAGATCCGAAAAATGAAGGCAAGGAGGACCAGTTCATCAACGTCAGCCCCGATAAGATCGAGGCCGGCTTTGAAGAAAAAGTCACAGAAATCACTGTCGAGTCCAACTGCTCATGGACTATCTCCAAGACGGATTCCGAAGGTACGGCCGTAGACTGGGTTAAGTGCGACAAGACCACCGGAAAAGACAATACCACCTTCAATGTGAAGGTTTTCAAGAACGAAACCGCATCCGCCCGCAGGGCCACCGTAACCCTTGCAAGCGGCGATACCAAAGCCTTTATCGACGTCTCGCAGGGAGCCAATCCTAATCCGGAAAAACCCGATGACCCCGTTATCCCGGATGATCCTCAGCCCGGCACGGATCCGGAGCCTTACGGAGATGTTGTCAAACTTGCTTTCGACTTTACCCAGACTCCTTTCGACGGCTGGCCCACGGCTGCAAGAAATCCTGCCGATGAAGGTAACAAGCTGGAGTGTGTATATCCGCTTGGCGGAAGGGATTATACCTTCGTGCTTGCGGATTGCGGACAGGCATCTGCTTCTCAGATGTTCTGGGCCGTGGACGGCACTCCCCGCCTCGCTTTCGGCGCCCAGTACCGCTACCTAGGTCTTCCCGTCATCGACGGATATATCCTCTGTGCGGTTTCCTGCACGAGCGTGTTGCTGAATGCCGCTTCAGCATCGTTTGCCCCTAAAATCGCCATAACCAACAAGATTGCGGCTTCCCCGGCAGATGCCAAGGCCATAACGGATGAATCGGACGATATTGTCGCCGGAGGTAAATTCCAGGTTTGGACAGCCGGTGGAGGCGGAACCTACACTTATAACCTGACAGGCACCTCAGCTGGTACCATGTACTATATGTATGCCATGGTAAAAGGTGCGGTTTCTTCCCTGGAACTCACTTACTACAAAGAAGGAACGACCCCTCCCGCCCCGGATCCCGGAACCGATCCCGGCACCGACCCTGATCCCGGCACTGACCCGGATCCCGGAACTGATCCTGACCCCGGCACGGATCCCTATCAGCCGTCTGCCGATGCCATCGCCCTGAGTTTCGACTTTACGGTCACGCCTCTGGAAGGTTGGCCTACGGAGGCTAAAGGATATGACACATCAACCGGAAAAGAGTGCGTCTATCCTCTGGAAGGAAAAGATTACTCTTTCCTTCTTACCGACTGCGGAGGTGCTGCCAATGCCAACATGTTCTGGAATCCCGGCCCTCCCGCATTCCTCTCGTTCAATGCCCAATACCGTTATCTTGGACTTCCCACAGTGGAAGGACTCAGGCTCAAGAGGGTTTACTGCGAAAACGTGTATCTTTCGACCCAGGTTCCCAAGTTCTACATAACCAACAAGGTCGCAGCATCAGCAAACGACGCGAAAGCGATCACCAATGATTCCGATGATGTCGTGGATGGCGGAGAGTTCCAAGCCTGGGACGCTGCCGGCGGTGGAAAGTACACATACACCCTTAGCGGTACGGAACTTAATACCAGATACTACATCTATGCGCAGGTAAAGGGCGCCGTTTCCAAACTTGTACTCACCTATGACAAATAGGCTATCAATAATCCTTGTTGCTATCGCAGGGGCCCTTCTGGGCTCCTGCGGAGAGAAGGACACACCGCCGGTTGCAGAATCCCTTGCCGTCGAGCCCTCGGAAATCAATGCCGTCAAGGACATTGCAAGCTACAAGATCGATATCGTTTCCAACACATCGTGGACGGCGTCTTTTGCAGGAGAATCCGGAGAAGAGGCTACCTGGGGAGTTCTTAACCGCACTTCCGGCACGGGGGACGCGAGCCTGACGTTGCGTCTTTACGAAAATAAATACAAGAGCAGCCGGGCAGCAACCCTGAACGTGAAAACAAAGGGTGGACTGTCTGCGAGCATATCGGTCACGCAGGAAGGAGACTCCGGCTCCCAGCAGGAGCAGGCCACCATAAAACTGCGGGCAGGCACATATAACATGCGCGGAAGCTGGCTGACGGAGAGCGACGCCAACAACTCATGGGAAAACCGCAAAACGCGCATGCAGCAGTCGCTGCAGGAATGCGCTTTCGACATATTTGGCATGCAGGAGGTTGGGACCGCCCAGCAATCCTGGCTCAATTCCACCTTTGCCGACACCTGGACATTCAAATTCTTCAGCCCTTATTCCCAGAATGGCAGCGGTGACAGGGGACAGGGAATCGCCTGGAGGACGGACTCCTTCACCATGAGCAACTGGCACTATTTCTGGCTTGGGAGCGACCACGGCACGATGAGCACCAATGATACCGGTACTAACGGAAGTTTCAAGCGTGGCGGATGCTGCTGCGTGCTCACGCATAAAGCCAGCGGAGTTAAGCTATTCTTCATGAACACTCACGGATGCATGAATGCCGATAAGAGAGAAGAGTATGCCGCACAGTATGAGCAGATGGAGAAACTTTACAATGTGGACGGCCTTCCCTCCTTCTTTGTCGGAGACATGAATTCCTCGGAGTCCTCGGAATTGGGTTCTCCCTACATGGTTTATACTTCTTATTGGAAAGACTCCTTCAATGAAGCGCCGGCAAACAGGAAATCCGGCAGCACCAATACGTTCAACGGCTATTCTTCAACTAGCGGAAAGAGCCGCATAGACATGATATTCTTCCGCGGAGGAAACCCCATATCGATCGAAGCATATGCGTGCAAGAACACGCTTTACGGAGGGTTGTACGCCTCCGACCACTTCCCCGTGTATGCAGATGTATCGATCACAAACTGATTTATAATGAAAAAAAGCTTTATAATAGCACTTGCGTCGCTTGCCTGCGCGTCTGTAATACAGGCAAAAGATATAGACCTCAAGAAGTACGGAGCAAAGGCCGATGGCAAGACCAAGGTTACCAAAGTGCTTCAGAAGGCCATTGATGAGGTTTCAAATGCCGGTGGCGGAAAGGTTGTCCTCTCTGGAGGAACCTTCCTCGTGACCCCTTTCGAAATCAAAAGCGGAGTGGAACTGGTCATTGACGCCGATGCCGTCCTCCTGGCTTCGCCCGATCTCGCAGATTATCCGGAACGCACCGATGTGCGGCATTATGATTCCGAGGCGATGCCACGCTTCAGGAACGTTTCCCTGATTTATGCCGATGAGGCCGAGAACATAGCCATCACCGGCCGCGGCGTAATCGACTGCAACGGAACATGTTTCACCAAACCGAAGGAAGGAGACAATTGGACGGGCTGGCACTTTGTCCGCACCGTGCCGCGCAAACAATCCCTCCCCAGGGTGGTATTCTTTGCCGGATGCAAGAATGTGAGGATTACCGATGTGACCATGCGCAACCAGCCTGCCGGATGGAGTTATTGGATTCACGACTGCGATTATGTCCATTTCGACCGCTGCAACATCCTTGCAGACGTCCGCTATCCCAACAACGACGGCATTCACCTGAACTGCTCGCGCGATGTTACGGTGTCCAACTGCATCATAGAATCCGGCGATGATTCTATCATCATCCGCGCCAACAGCCGTTCCCTAAAGGAGGATAAGGCCTGCGAACGCGTGACCATCACCAACTGCGTACTTCGCAGCTGGTCGGCGGCAATTCGCCTCGGATGGACAAACGATGGGATAATACGCGACTGCTTGCTTTCCAATCTGGTTATTTATGACTCTTCGAAAGGGGTGAGCATAGATCTGCCGGAATACACGGCTCGAAACCCTCAGGATGCATCTAACGACTATGGCAGAGAAGCCACCCTGATTGAGAATATCCACTTCTCCAACATCCGCATGGATAAGGTATTCTACCCCGTTTACGGCCGGGTTCATGAAAATCCGGAGGTCCTTGCTGCGGCTATCCGCAATCTCCGCTTTACCGACATGCAGGTGGAATCTATGTATATGCCTTATCTGCAGGGCAGGAAAGACTGTCCTTTCCAGGATATTCTTTTCAGCAACTGCCGGTTTACGCGTCTTACCCAGGCAGATATGCCTGATGTGAACCGCCATGGTCCCGTGCCGAAGAAAATGCCCGAAATGTTCGTACATGTGGAGAGAGTCAACTTCGAGAATTGTTCATTCACCTTTACCGGCGACTTCAATTTCAAGAACAATTACGATTGGACTGCAGCGGACAGATAATGCCTTGGTTATGCGAAAGATATTCTTTATGATGGCCGCCACCATGGCAACTCTCTTTCTCGCCTGTGCAATTTGCCCGGCGAAGAAGCCGGCACAGCTCCGTGTCGGTTCATATAACCTGCGTCGTGCTCCGCTGGATGCGAAAAGCCCGGACAATAACTGGCAGGCCCGTGAGCCGAGGGTTATCCAGTCCATCCTGGCCTGCAAATTCGATATATGCGGCTTGCAGGAAGTGGATTCTAAGGAGCAGGAAAGTGTTCCCCGTCTGCTCGCTGAAAACGGGGCGGATTATGATTGCTATTTCTTCGGCCCTTATGCGGAAGATGGCCATGGCACCAAGGCACACGGCGTAATCTGGCGCAAAGATCGTTTCGCCCTCGTGGGAGAACCCCATTATTTCTGGACATCCAATCCTCCGGAGAAAAGACAAATTAACGACGGAGGTAAGTTCATGAGGGGTGGTTTTTGCCTGACGCTGAGGGAGTTGAAAGGTCGCCGCTATTATTTCGTGATGGTGACGCACGCTCCTCTCAACAAGCAGGACCATGCCGCCGGTGCCCATATCTTTATCGATATGGAAAAGAAATACAATCCGAAAGGGTATCCCTCTTTTTTCGTTGGTGATTTCAATGCCAGGGAAAGCGACGACGCTTCGGCCACCTACAGGACTTGGTGGACGGATTCCTATCATGTCTTCGACGATAGGCCCGAACTCCGCACCGGCCCTCAAGGCACATTCAATGGTTGGAAACCGGAACCGCTCCCAACCAACCGCATAGATTTCATTTACTACAAGGGAAAAGGAGTGACGCCGCTTCGTTATGTTTGCGATGACACCCTCTACGATGGGCTCGTCGCATCAGATCATTTCCCCATCTACGTCGATTTCAAAATAAGATAGCATATAACCGTATGAAAACAAAAGAGTATCTGCCACCGGCAGTCCAAGTTTTATTCATGAAAACAGAAGGTCTTGTGTGTACCAGTGACATCATCCTTTCTACGGTAGCCACCGAAGAATGGGATGTAGTTGATTTATCCACCCTTTAATGCAGACGATTATGAAAAGGAACAGATTATTCATATTTGTTGCAGCCGTCGCAGCGATGGCTGCCTGCACGAAAACGGCCGATCCGGAGAATGCTTCCAACGAATATATAGTCGATGGTGTGCGTACCGTGGTTTTCAAGGCTGTGATGGGAGGTGTCGCCACGCCGGATTCAAAAGCCGTACTTGATCTTAACGACAAGAGCAAACCGCAGACTTTCTGGGAAAATGACGATGAAATTACCGTCTATACCTCCGCCGATTATTCGGGGTCTGTTGCAATGTCCATGCGTGGTTATGAATTCAGTACGGACCTGGTCTCCAATTCCACCTCCGCCACATTTACTTACACGGGGGATGGCTGCACCAGCGGAGACTATCTTGCTATTTATCCCGCTGCAAACGAGAAAAGGGCGATCAATTACACTCCCACTGATGGGGCGTATAGGATGGCGGCTGTCGATGTGCCTACAAATCAGACTCTTGTGGCAGGCAGTTTCGATAAGAGCGCTGCTGTCATGACCGCCTATGCTCCTGCGGGATCCAGCACCTTGAACTTCAAGAATGCGACCGCCCTCATCAAGTTCCAGGTGGCTGATGCGGATATCAAGGGCGGTAGCATAATCGCAGACGGTGCCGACCGTATCTCCGGAAGATTCCGTGCCGATGTCAGCACGGCATCTCCCTACGAACCGGTACTGTCAGAGTATAGCGCCACGGGCGTGGTTGAACAGAACTATGTGAACTTCACCCTCGACGGCGGCGCATCTCTTTCTGTTGGAACGGATTACTATGTGGCGGTACGCCCTACCGACCTTACAGACGGTTTCAAGGTTTACTTGAATGGATATCTGGTGAAAACTATCAGCAAATCCGCTTGCGCCTCCTTTGCAAGGAATAAGGTTTACAATCTGGGCACATTGACAAAGGCCGGTGCCGAGGAAATGGTCTTGCCTTTTGATTTTTCCGGCACTCCGCCTGCGGTGGATCCTGCGTGGCCTACTTCATATGGATACGCACATGTTGATGGCGGTATTGAACGCATATATCCGCTGTATGGAACGAATTACTCTTTCTGCCTTGCCGATTGTGGCGGAGCGGGCAAAGCAAATGTTTGTTGGTACAGTACGGGGCTCTTATTCAATGCGTCGCAGCGTTATTTTGGTCTCCCCGCAATTCCGGGATACAAACTGACCAAGATAGACTGCTACAAAAAAAGTGGCGCCCTCACAGCAAAATTTGAAATAGTGGAAAGCATAGTTGGCAACACTTCGGACGCTCCTGCTGATATTGTGACAGGTGGTGAGGCGCAGGTATTCAACGAGAATGGCAAATGGTTCACTTACGAATTGTCCGGGACGGCGGTCAATACCAGATACTATATCTATTGCATGGTCAAAGGGACTATTGCCGCCATCACGCTAACCTACGAACAGTAACGACAACAATATAATCATGAAAGAAATGAAAAGCAATATGTCCGGTGTGGAATACACCGCTCCGCAGGCCGAAGTCCTGGTCTTGAAATACGAAGGCATAGTATGCGCAAGCAAAAAATCTTCTTTTGAAGATTGGGACGAAGTAAACCTATAATGTGAACAGACATGAAAACAAGAAGATATATACTTTTTGCAATGGCGGCACTTGCATTCGCCTCATGCGAAAAAGCCATTGAACAGACCGCGGAAAACGAACCCTCCGGCGAAATCAGCACGATTACTTTCAGTGCCACCATGGACGGTAAGGCGCCTGACTCCAAGGCCGTCATCGGCACGAATCCGGAAACCGGAAAGCCGCTGAATTTCTGGGAAGACGGAGATGAGATTACCGTTTATTCGCAAGGGAAAGGCGATTCGGAAACTCATGCCGGATACACATTCTCTACAACCCTGGGAGCAAACGCTTCCTCTGCCGATTTTACCTACACCGGGGACGGCTGGGTGGATGGAAGTGCATATATGGCAATCTATCCTGCCACGGGCCGCAGGACAGTTAACTTTACCGGTGAAGGTGAAATATATAAAATGGCCGCTGTTGATGTCCCCCATTCCCAAACACTGGTTGCAAACAGTTTTGACCGCAGTGCCATGGTGGCTACGGCTTACAGTACCGACAATACCTTCGCCTTTAAAAGCGCCGTGGCGCTTCTTAAATTCCAGGTATCGGATACGGATATCAAGGGAGGAAGGGTTGTCGTTGCCAACAAGGTTATTTCCGGTCGTTTCCGTGCAGACCTGAGTACCACTTCACCCTATGAACCCACATTGACGGATTATGGCCAGACAACTTATGACAACGTGGAGTTTTCCATAGATGGCAGCACATCTCTTTCCACGGGAACGGACTACTATATTGCGGTAAGGCCTACCGAGTTGGATACCGACCTCAAGGTTTATTTGAACGGTTATCTTGTAAAGACGGTCGCCAAAGCCACGCTTACCACTATCGCCAGGAACAAAATCTATAACCTTGGAACGCTCTCCAAAGCCGGTGCGGCTGAAATTGTTCTTAACTTTGATTTTACGGGCACACCTCCTGCGGTGGATCCTGCGTGGCCGACAGATAAAACAAAAGGGGATTATCCTCATGTGGAAGGTGGTATTGAGCGAGCTTACCCGCTTTATGGAACTGCCTATTCGTTTGTCTTGGCCGATTGTGGTAATGCCACAAATACTTCAGCTGTTTTATATTGGGATACATCAGCCAAAAGATTGGCGTTTAATGCTCAGAAACGCTATCTGGGTTTCCCTATAATATCTGGATATAGACTTAAGCAGGTAATCTGTGTCGATAAAACATCCTCCGGTACTCCGGAATTTGAAATAGTCAAAAGCATATCTGCGAATACCAGCCATCCTGCAGCATCTGAGATTGTATGTGCAAAGCAGTCTTGGAGCGAAAGGAATGTCGAATACACTTATGATATGCCGATTGATGCCGATGCTGCGATAAGATATTATCTTTATGCTTATGTCAAAGGCTCAATCGCATCCATAACCCTCACCTACGAACCCGAGTGAAGGGCAGTTTACGATGATGTCTTGCGCGTGGGGACATACAATGTGCGTGTAAGCAAAGACGACGAAGACGATCCGCAGAACAATTGGGAAAACCGCAAGACTCGCGTAGTTCAGTCCATCCGGGACAATGATTTCGACTTCTTCGGCCTGAACGAATGCAGCAGCGGAATCCAGACTTACCTGAATTCGCAACTTTCCGACACTTATGCCTTCCGTTTCTTCAGCCCCTACTCCCAGGACGGGGCTGGAGACAAGGCTCAGGGGCTGGCGTATAAAAAGGATGATTTCACCCTGACGGACTGGCACTATTTCTGGCTCTCCGATACGCCTGGTACGATGGTTACCAATGATGGCACTATGAATCGCGGTGGGTGCTGCGGAGTGCTGACAAAGGGAGGCAAGAGCATATTCGTGATGGTCACCCATGGGGCTTTGGATGCCGATGTGAGGGCGGATTACGCTCATGTATATGAAGATATGGAGAAACTTTACAACACTTCCGGATATCCTTCAGTTTTCGTCGGCGACATGAACGCCCGCCCGGCCGATGATGCATCCGTGGCGTACAGGACATACTGGACTGATGCTTATGACGGGGCCGGTCCCTCCGGCAGGCTGGGCCCTTTTGCGACCTACAATGCTTTCGACCTAAGCCGTAACATGTACTCCAACGCCAGCCGGATAGATTATATTTATTACCGGGGAGGGATTACTCCGCTGAATTACGTGTGCAACGGAATACTTTACGGTGGATACTATGCTTCGGACCATCTTCCATTGTATTCAGATATGAAAATAGATTGATACGGAATGAAACGATACTATAAATGGGAGGTCCTGCTGTTGCTCTGGATGGCATATCTGCTGAACCAGGGCGACAGGCAGGTGTTCAACACGGTGCTGCCCGCAATCAGGGATGCACTCAACCTCACGGATACCTCGGTCGGTTTGATCGCGACGATCTTCAATCTTTTTTATGCCATCATGGTGCCTGTCGGCGGATGGGCGGGCGACCGCTTCTCCCGCAAGTGGGTTACAACCATCAGTATTCTGTTCTGGAGCGTCGCAACCATGTTCACTGGACTCGCTACGAGTTTCATGTGGCTGGTGGTGCTGCGCAGCGTTGCCACGGGCGGAGGTGAGGCCTTCTTCGGCCCGGCGAACTATTCGCTGCTGGGCCAATACCATACGGATACCCGCGCACGTGCGATGTCCATCCACCAGACGGCATATTACGTCGGAGTCATCCTTGCTGGCTGGCTCGCCGGGCTCATCGCCGACCGCCTCGGCTGGAAATACTCCTTCATCATCTTCGGCGCCGCCGGCATCATCTGGGGAATCCTTATGATCCTGCGCCTGCGCGACTACCCGTCCACATCCGTCGAAGAGGCGGAAGTGCGGGATCGAAAACCCGCCTTTTTCGACGGCTTCCGCACCGTCTTCACAACCCCCACCGCCCTTATGCTCACCATCGGCTTCAGCGGCCTCATCTTCGTAATCACGGGCTACATGACCTGGGTCCCCGCCTATCTGCAGGAGGAATTCGGGCAGAGCCAGGCAGCCGCGGGCTTCAACTCCATGTTCTGGACCTACGTTGCCGCCTTCATCGGTGTGCTGCTTGCCGGCACGCTTTCGGATAAGCTGGCCTCCCGCAGCCACAAGGTGCGCATGCAACTCCAGGCTGCCGGCCTTCTCGGAGGTGCGGTATTTCTCTTCCTGATGGGAGGACATCCCGCTCTCTGGGTGCTCTATGCCAGTTTCGCCGGATGGGGCTTCTTCCGGGCATTCTTTGATGCCAACACCTATTCTGTGTTGTACGACGTTACCCCCGAACGCCTGCATGCATCCTGCTCCAGTGCCATGATTATGACCGGATTTGCTGTCGGGGCACTGGCGCCCGTAATCCTCGGCGCCCTGAAAGAAAGCATGGGCAGCCTCAGCGCCACCTTCCCCATACTGGCGGTAATCTGGGTGGTGTGCAGTGTGCTGATGTTCATAGTTGCGCGAACCAGTTATCAAAAAGATTATAACAAGAATCACTGATATGGATAAGTTACTTAAAACCTCCAAACCCAAAGCGGGGCTGCTGCTCATTGCCAGCCCCCGCTTTAAGAATTTGAGTGGCCCCAAGCGTGGCACGTATGGCGAGCGCAAGGATAAAGCCGTCAAGGAAATAAAAGCCACCATGGATTTCCTCGACCTGGTGGATCCCGGAATCGTTTATGAAAGGGAAGATGCCGAACGCGCCATGAACCTCTTCTATAACGAAAAGGTTGATTTCATATATGCCGAGTTCCTCAGCTGGAGCGAGGATTTCGCTTGGATTCGCTTCCTTCGCGACTGCCCTGAAATCCCCATAATCTTCTGCAACGTGGCTAAGTCCAGGATGACTTTCGAGACCACCCTGGACGAGGATGACTTCGTGGATTACCTCTGTGCCGGCACCCTTGTGGGCTCTCTCGAAGGTTCCGGAAGCGTTGCCCGCACCCGACGGAAGAATGTGAAGACCGTTCTCGGCACCCGCAAGGAGATAACGGAGAAGCTCCGGGTGTTCGCAACTGCAGCAAAGACCAGAAGCGTACTTCGCCGTTCCAACGTGGGGCTGATGGCCAATATGAACGAGGCCATGTGGAGCACATATATCGACAACTATGATCTCTTCACCAAGATAGGCCCCGAGATTCACTATCTGCCATACAGCGACTACGGCACGGAGATAGAGAATCTTACCGAGGAGGAAGTGAAGGCATATGCCGACGAACTTACATCTAAATACAAGATGATGCCGGATGTTGAGTACGACAAATTCATCGGCTGCGTCAAGGCAACCCTGGCTATTAAGAAGATGGCGGAAAAGAACGACATCGACTGTTATGTTTACAACGATATCGACCAGGCCACATTCCGCACTGCCGGCTGCCGTGCTGGCTTCTATCCGCAGTGGTTCAACGAGAACGTGAGTGTGCTGGTGCCGGAGGCAGACATAGGCGCAGGGCTCATCACCTACATCCTCAAACTCATGAGCGGAAAGAACGTCAACTTCGTCGAGCCTTTCCATATAGAGGATGATTTCGGCACCTTCGCTGGCGGCCATGCCGGTCCCAACGACCATAACGACCCTGCCTGGCAGGACAATGTGATAATCTCCCGGGACGTCCGCTTTGCAAAGACATCCTGGAAATATGCCGGCGCCCCCTTCGCCTGGTACCGTTTCAGCCCCGGCATGAAGACCGTGGCGGGCCTTTACGAAGAGGATGGCAGGTACAAATTGATTACCTTCATGGCGGAAAGCCTCTCTGAGAAGGATACTCCGCAGAGCAGCAAGAAACACTTGCTTGCAACCTACAGCCACACCATCTTCCGTCCCGAGACCCCTGTCAAGGAACTCTTCGAGAAGATACTGCGCATCGGCGCCACACAGCATTATGCCATCGTTGACGGTGACTGGCGTGCTCAACTGGAAGCATTTGCAGATATTATGGGATTTGAATACTACGCGCTATGAGTTTCATGTACAACCCCTTTCCGTTCGATGACCCTAAGCCGGTCAATCGTCCGGAATTGTCAGAGAATGTAAAACAGTCAATAATAGCCGGGGGCACACCAAATGTGGCCAGGAGATTTGTTGCCACCCTGGCGGAGAAAGCCCGCAAGGAAGGCGTTGTGGTGGGGCTGGACGGTTACACCACCGCACAGTGGGGAAGGTTCGTCAGTCTGATGAACCGCGAATGCGACCTTCTTGGGCTGGAGTTCCAATCCATTGACGCAGACGCCGCCTTCCTAAAGAGCGGCAAGGAAATAGATGCCATCATAGACCCCATGCTTATATGGGATACAAAGATAGACCCCACCCTTCTCTACGGCAAGGTTTATCATGGGGGATATGCCGGTCTTATCGACCCTTCAAAGGCCGATGCTTTCCGGAAAGACGTTGCCGCAGCAAAGACCGCCGGCAAGATTATGGCCGTATATGGCTACGGCTCCCTGTTCAAGGGCTTCCGTGACCTGTACGACGTCAAGGTCTTCTTTGACATCACGCCCAAAAACAGCATGCTGCGTATCCGCGCCGGAGAATATGCCAACCTTGGCAAGAAGCACACAGGCATCATAAACCGCACCATCCGCCGCTGCTACTATTGCGACTTTGAAAACGCCGTGCAACTGCGCAAGGAGCTGTTTGCAACGGGAGAACTGGACTGGTACGTGCTGGACAATGACCCTGCAAAACTGCAGATGATGCCGTTCTCCACCTTTGCTGAAATCTGCGCCCAACTCGTCAAGTATCCTTTCCGCGCCAAGCCCTGTTACCTCGAAGGTGTCTGGGGCGGAACCTATATGAAGAAACTCCGGGGTCTTCCGGAAAAGATGCGCAACGCTGCCTGGGTCTTCGACTTCATCCCCATGGAAGTGAGCGTAATGGTGGAAGCCGGGAGCGAAATCCTTGACATCAACTACTGCTCATTCGTCCACAAAGAAGGCGTAAACCTCATGGGAGCGGAATGTGTACGCAAATACAAGGGCTATTTCCCCATCCGCTTCAACTGGGATGACTCCTATCATTCCACCGGCAATATGAGCATACAGTGCCACAGCGGCGGCAAGTTCAACGTGGAGAACTACAACGAGTTCGGCCGGCAGGACGAGAGTTATTACGTGGTAATTACCGGCCACGAGGCCAAGACCTTCATCGGCTTCCGCGATGATGCCGACATCCCCGCTTTCTTCAAGGAAATAGAGGCTGCCGACACCAGACACGAGGAATGCGACTATATGAAATACGTGAGTTACGAGGAATCCAAACCCGGTCTGCAAGTGATGCTCCCTGCCGGAACCATTCACTCCAGCGGCCGCAACCAGGTTATCCTGGAGATTGGATCCCTTACCATAGGCTCATATACATATAAGATGTACGACTACCTGCGCCTGGACTTCGACGGCAAGCAGCGCCCTATCCATACTCATCTGGGAGAACTGAATGTCCGCCAGGACCGCCGCCATAGCGTCATCCACGACCCTTCAAGCCCCGAATACATTGTTCAGGAGCCCCGCCTTGATTGCGAAGGGGATGGTTGGAAGGAATATATCCTCGGCGAGAATCCGCAGATGTACATTTCCCTACGCCGGCTCGAGTTCGAAAAGGCGTGTGAGCAGGATACCCGTGGCGAGAAGTTCCATGTGCTTACCCTCGTGGACGGAGAGCATGTCCGTATCCGCAGTGTAGAGCATCCTGAAAGGTACTTCGACCTTGATTTCATGGAGATTGCCTGCGTGCCCGCAAGCATGGGCAAATATATGATTGAAAACCTGGGCAAGGAGCCCATCCGCGTCCATAAGACCTGCCTGCGTGATGGCTACCAAAACGATCCTGCTTGACGTAGGAGGCACTTTTATCAAGTGCTCCGACGGTCGGACCGTGCCAATTGATTCCGGTGGCTCCCGCGAGCAAATCGCGGGGGCTCTTTGCGAAGCGGTAGGGGATGCTTCAGATGTGGCTGTGGCCATCCCCGGGCCGTTTGATTATGCAAACGGGATATTCTTGATGAAGCATAAGTTCGCCTCCGTTTATGGCGAACGCTTCGCGGATCTGGTGGCGGCAGACTCCGACCAGCCTTCCTTCCGCTTCATCCACGACGTAATTGCCATGCTCTTGGGAGAAGTGCATTCCGGGGCCGGACGCGGCTATTCGCGAGTGGCGCTTGTGACTCTCGGGACTGGACTGGGATTCGCCATCAGCATCGACGGCAAACCTCTTCTGAATGAAATGGGATCGCCGCTGGTGCCCATCTGGAACATTCCTTATCGCGACGGCATCCTCGAAGACTATGCCTCCAAGCGCGGTTTCCTCCGCGGTTTCCCGGAAGGTCTGACGGTCAAAGATCTGGCGGGAAATCCTGTCGCTGCAGATGCCGCGCAGCGCTTTGCGGAGGTCGGCGGCATTTTGGCTGAGGCCCTTGCGCCCATCCTCGCGGAATACGGCATCGAATGCCTGCTTTTCGGCGGGCAGATATCCCGTTCCTACCATCTGTTCGGCCCCGCCCTTGAAGCCGGCCTCACGTCTACCGCGGCACCATCCCTGCGGCACGTAGGCCCGGTGTCGGACATCGGCAACGCCACCTTTAATGGTTTGCGTTACCTTTGATTATCAGTAAGTTATCCAAAGTAATTGATATTCAGCACACCAGGTTTTCTATGAATAAAAGGTTATTACTCCGAACGTTGCCATTCTTGATGATATACTTTTTGTCCGATGCGCAGGAACTGAAGAAATCCGTTACCTGGGAGAATCTCCGGGCACATCCGGCACCATTGCCGGTGGCAGGGGAACTAAACGCCGTGCGATCGTCGCTTGACGCGCCTTCCTGCTGGAGCGTTGGAGTGGAAACAATGGACCGGGATTATGCAGATTTTGAACAGTTCAAGCAGTATGTAGGAGAAACCGGCGTCGGGTACGGTCGTCTTCAGAGTGGCTGGGCTAAGACGGAACAAAAGAAGGGGAAATATGATTTCCGCTGGCTGGATGCCCATGTGGACGGGCTTTTGGCCGAAGGGGTTCATCCGTGGATGTGCCTTTGCTACGGCAATCCTGTTTACTCCAAACACGGGCATGACCTGAATGCCAAACTCTTTCCGGACGGCCCGATTATGAATGCCTGGCTGCATTATGTCAAGGCATGCGTGGCCCGCTATAAAGGGAAAGTGACTATGTGGGAAGTTTGGAACGAACCGGACGGTCGCAAAAACCTTGATTCGTATGCCCTCTATGCAAACCTTTTCGTACGCACTGCCCAAGCCATACGCGAGGAGGATCCGGGGGCGAAAATAGCCGCGTTCGGCAGCTGCTCTCCGGACCGGGAATATATACGACAGGCGATGGAACTGATAGCAGCTCAGGACGGAATCAAGTATATTGATTATATAACCTTCCACGCATATTGGCCTCTTCCAGAAAGTATAATACCTGCCATAAAAAAACTCCGTGAGGATATTGACAGGTATTCCCCGTCCATCAAACTGCTGCAGGGAGAGACCGGTTGCCCCGGGCAACTGGAATACGGCCATGCCATGCGCAACATAGAGTGGAATGAATATAGCCAGGCAAAATGGGATTTGCGGCAGGCTTTGGCTCATTGGGGACTGGGCATTCCCTATTCGTTCTTTACCATGGTGGATTTGAATTACGGATGGATGCTGCAGTCCTTCGGCCTGATTCGGATGAACGGGAACAAAGAGCCGGTATATAAACGTCCCAAGTTCTATGCCGTACAGCATGTTACGAGCGTGTTCTCTTCGGATCTTGAACCGAAGGAGGGAGTGAAGGTGGAATGTGCCGGCACGAGAGAGGTAACCTGCATAGGTGTCGGTCGCAAAGGCGAAGCCGTGGGATGCCTGCTCTGGCTGTCAGGTGCCCGTCCTTCGGATACTCTGGACAGATTGTGTATGGATGTCAGGCTGAAGGGATTGAATCTCAAGGACCCTGTCTATGTAGATCTGCTCACAGGTTATATCCACGAAATATCGGCCTTGAAGACAACTGACGGATTCAAGGACCTCCCACTCTGGGACAGCCCCGTCCTTATCATTGAACGCAACGCTATCTGATTTATTGTTCTGATGAAACGAATTGTATCCATATTTCTGGTAATCGTCATCCCGAGCGAAGCCGAGGGATCTCCTCGCCCCAAAGTTTACGAGCCACGCCGCCACGTTCCGGCAGGCATCACGCATTGGCGCAAGCCCACCCCCGAATTCCGTATCTGTCAATCGTTTATCTTGTGAACGCACATACGGAAAGCGCGGTTTAGCCCGTGTCGTCAGAAGGTTGCGGTGTCGGGATGCGACCCTACGCGCGTTTCCGGAAGGCCGGCTATTGCGGTCATCTCTTCAGCATTCAGAGTGAAATCAAGGAAATTGAGATTCTCTCGGATGCGCTCGGTGTGAACTGATTTTACCAACGGCAGCACTCCGTTCTGAACGCAGAACCGCAGCAGCACGTGGGCGACGCTTTTACCGTGGGCGGCGGCGATTCCGGCAAGCGTCGCATCTTCCAGCAGGCGTCCCCTTCCCAGCGGGCTCCATGCTTCCACCAGTATTCCTTGCTCCTTGCAGAGCGCAACCGTCTCTTCTTGAAGCAGTCCCGGATGGTATTCAATCTGGTCCACCGCCGGGGCGATGTTTGCCGCCGCAAGGATTGGCGCCATGTGTGAAGGATAGAAATTGCTCAGACCTATGTTGCGTACAAGCCCCTCGTCCACCAGGCGTTCCATAGCGCTCCAGGTATCCAGATTGATGCCGGTGGCTTTGCTGCCGAACTGGAGCTCGTTGGCAGGCCAGTGGATCAGGTAGAGATCCAGATAATCCATTCCAAGGTCCTGCAGGCTCTTTTCGCAGGCACGAAGAGTGTTGTCGTAGCCGCGTTCGGTGTTCCAGAGTTTGCTGGTAATAAACAACTCTCCGCGGGGCTTCCCCGCCTGCCTTACACCCTCTCCTACAGAGCGTTCATTGCCATAGACGGCCGCAGTGTCTATGTGGGTATAACCAGCGATAATCGCCTCGCGGACCGCATCCACGCAAACGTCCCCGTCAGGGGTCTTGAAAGTGCCGAATCCCGGGCAAGGGATGGCATAACCGTTATTTAACTCCATAATTATAATTTTTTAAGCCAGTCCCGGAAGATTAAATCTGTTATTTGTTTCTTATTCCCGTTATCCGATATATAATTTCCTTTTTTTAATGCGATGGCAGCGGTTTGCGATGAACTGGCTCCGCCTAACCCATACTTTTGAAGGAATGCCTGCGAAGTTACCATTGCCCCTTCCTTGTCTTCTCTGGCTATAGCCAACAACAGTTGTTTTTGTTTCGACGAGAAACGGGAAAACAGTTCTTGATAGGAAAACGCCTGTTGGGCTATGATGGCTTCGTATATGCTATCAAAAGCTTCTATAGATATGGTTCCCCCCTTATCTGTCTGTGCATAAGCCTCATTCATCATCAACTGATTGTACCAGGTGACGCCATCAAAATAATCGTAGCATTTCTCAATTAACGCCTCCTCGATATCTCTTTCACCAGAATGGAACATTTTCAATGCAAAATCCTTATACACATCCCGGTCGATCACATTTATAGTCATCATTACTGCACTATTGTAAAATGGTTTGTCTGGTGATTTAAAAATATTGTTCATCGAATGCCCAATGCTCCCAGTGAAAAGAAATACGATGTTCTTGCACTTTTGAAATGCTGTTCGAAGGTATGCCTCCGCATTCTTTTCCTGGAAATCACGTATTTTCTGAAACTCATCAATTGCAACTATAGAGGGTTTCTTCATGCCGTCAATTATAGATAATATCTCTTCCAGAGTTTTCTCGGGTTGGAAAATGTCCCCCATCCCTATCGAAAGGGAGTACGTTGATGTTAATTCGTTGTATGCGATTTTTGGTTGAACAGATTTGAGCCCTCTTAAAATTTTGTCTTGTATGCCTGGTGCCTTGGAATTGGAGAATACCTCTTTTGCAAACAAGGAAGTCATTTCCTTAAGACTTCCGGCCGGGTAAATATCCACAAGAAAAGTGTTAAAGGCGTTTTTTATCTCATCTTGTTCGAAGCAATGGCGAATAAGCCCGGTTTTGCCCAAACGTCGCTTTGCGAATAGTGCAACATTCCTTCCGTTCAGAATGTGCTTACATAGTTGTGTGGTCTCGTTTTCCCTGTCGCAGAAATACTGTTTAGGGACAAAAGGAGTGATAATAAACGGATTACGAGTATTATTCATAATAATACGCTATTTAACGTTACGCAAATTTACATAATTATTTAAAATCTTCAAAACCACAACCAAAAAAGGCAATACAAATAATCAAAAAAAACGTTATCTTTGACTGATATACCGTCTGATAAGAACCAAATGCTGATACAGCGTCTTATACTTAAGCGCGCCGCCAAAGCCTGGCGGAAGGCTTCCGGTGCCGCTGTTCCCACCATCTGCGTGGGGAACATAACCGTGGGTGGCACCGGCAAGACCCCTCACACCGAAATGATCCTGCGTCTGCTGCAGGCCAGCGGCCGGTGGGGGAAGGTCCGGCCGGCCGTGCTTTCGCGCGGATACAAGCGTAAAAGCAAAGGATTCCAGCTGGTTCAGACGGACAGCACCGCCGCTTTTGCAGGGGATGAGCCCTTGCAGATAAAGCGCAAGTTTCCCGATGTCACCGTGGCGGTGGACAAGAACAGGGTGGAGGGATGCGCCAGGCTCGTTGAGGCCGGAGCCGGCATCATCGTCTTGGATGACGCATTTCAGTACAAGAAACTTCACGCCAGCCTGAACATGGTGCTGGTAGATTGGAAACGTCCCATCTTCGAGGATAAACTTCTCCCTTTCGGCCGGCTCCGCGACCTTCCTTCCCGCATACACGACGCCGACCTGGTGATAGTGACCAAATGCCCCCACGAACTTGATCCGGAAGACAGGGATGAATGGAGGGAGAAGTTGCAACTCGCTGCTGACAAACCCTTGTATTTCACCACATTGGATTACGATGTCCCGGTTCCTGTTTTCCCTGAGGAGGCAGATATGCGCTATACCTACTCCAAGACCGCTATCCTGTTTACCGGCATTGCGGACGATAGCCAGTTGAAGGCACATTTGAGCGATACATACAAGATAGTCGAGGTGCTCAAGTTCCCCGACCATCACGCCTACTCTAAGGTGGATATGTGGCAGATTGCCGCAGCGGTGCGCAAATATCCCACCGCCGCACTCCTGACAACAGAAAAGGACGCTGCCCGCGTGCTCGACTGCAAGAAGATAGATGATATCCTCCGGGGGCGCTTGTTCGCCGTGCCGGTCAAAGTTGCCTTCGTGGAAGAAGCAGACAAGGAATCTTTGGATGAAAAACTGGTGAACCTCGTATAAGATATGCTCCGATGAAGAAGATTGTATTCTTGTTACTCCTACTGAACGTATGTTTGGCTTGTGATAGAAAAAAATACGATATCTATCTCCTTATTGGACAGTCGAATATGGCCGGGCGGGGAGAAGTGTTGCCGGAAGATTTCACCCCGATCACGGGAGTTTATCTGCTGAATTCCAACGGAGACATAGTGCAAGCAAGTGCACCGCTGAACCAGTACTCCACCATCCGCAAGAAAATGTCCATGCAGGGTTACAGCCTCGGTCTTTCCTTCGCAGAGACCATGCATTGCCAAAACGGTCGTCCGGTGCTGCTGGTTGTGAACGCTCGTGGTGGATCTCGTCTGGAGCAGTGGGAAAAGGGCAGCGGCGGATATCTTTTCAGCAAAAATGACGGGGACGATGAAGCCCTCTGGGGAACTGAGATGCCATCTTTTTACGATGAAGCTATCCGCCGGACCTTGCAGGCATGTAAATACGGAAAACTAAAGGCGATTCTATGGCATCAGGGTGAGAGTGATTACATCCCAGGCAGGGCGGAGACCTACACAGAACGCTTCTCCGGATTTGTTGCAAACCTGCGCTCAGCCCTTGGGAGTGTGCCCATAGTTATCGGGGAAGTCAACTACGCCTACAAAGGTGCATCAATAATCAACCCCATACTTCGGCTGACTGCGGAGCAAATCCCGGACTGCATCTGTGTGAGTGCAGAAGGGTGCCCTGCGAAAGCCGATAGCACACATTTCAACCGCGCAGGCTGCATCTTGCTTGGCCAGCGCTATGCCGAAGCCCTGTATTGATAAGTCCAGAATATGAAAACAATCCGCATATTCCTGATTTCAGCTGCTATCCTGTCAGTTTCCGTGCCGTTGCATGCAGCCACCGCTTCAAAAAAAAACGTAAAAGCGAATAAAATCTACCACAAAGGCTGGATAGACTTCAACAAGAACGGCATCAAGGATGTTTATGAGGATCCGCGGGCTCCGCTGGATGCCCGCATCGAAGACCTTTTGGGGCAGATGACGCTTGAAGAGAAGACCTGCCAGATGGCGACTCTTTACGGCTACCGCCGGGTGCTGCAGGACCAACTGCCCACCCCGGAGTGGAAAAACAAAATATGGAAAGACGGCATCGGTGCCATCGACGAGCACCTTAACTCTTTTGTTGGATGGGGAACACCACCCAGCACGGAAAGCCCCTATATCTGGCCGGCATCCAAACACGGCTGGGCTCTGAACGAGGTACAGCGTTTCTTTGTCGAGGAAACCCGCCTCGGCATCCCCACCGACTTCACCAACGAGGGAATACGCGGGGTGGAATCCTACAAAGCTACCAACTTCCCCACTCAACTGGGACTGGGACACACGTGGGACCGCAATCTTATCCGGCAGGTGGGATACATTACTGGCCGGGAAGGACGGCTGATGGGCTACACAAATGTGTATGCCCCCATTCTCGATGTCGGACGCGACCAGCGCTGGGGCCGCTACGAAGAGATTTACGGCGAAGATCCCTATCTGGTTGCCGAACTTGGCATCCAGATGGTGCGCGGCCTCCAGACCGACTACCAGGTGGCCTCCACGGCCAAGCATTATGCCATCTATTCCAACGGCAAAGGCGCCCGCGAAGGAATGGCCAGGTGCGACCCCCACGAAACCCCGCATGAAGTGGAAAATATTCACATGTATCCATGGAAAGAGGTGATCCGTCGGGGCGGGCTGCTGGGTGCCATGAGCTCCTACAACGATTACGACGGCGAGCCAATTCAGGGCAGCAAATACTGGCTCTACGATCGCTTACGCGGGGATTTCGGCTTCCGCGGATATGTGGTATCCGACTCCGATGCTGTGGAATATCTTCATCTCAAGCATCACACATCCGCCGATATGAAGGAGTCGGTGCGTCAGAGCGTTGAGGCGGGCCTGAACATACGCTGCACCTTCCGCAGCCCGGACAGTTACATCCTTCCCATCCGTGAACTCGTGAACGAAGGCGCGCTGTCCATCGAGACCGTGGACGAGCGCGTGCGTGACATACTACGCGTAAAGTTTATGGTAGGCCTGTTTGATCATCCCTACACCAGCGAGGCGGATATGAAGGAGGCCGACAGGGTAGTGAACGGGACGGAAAACAACGAGGTGGCTCTGCGCGCTTCCCTGGAGTCTCTGGTGTTGCTCAAAAACGACGGTCTGCTGCCGTTGGATGTCGGGAAACTCCATAAAGTTGCCGTGCTTGGTCCGAATGCTAATGAAGATGGCTACGCCCATGTGCACTACGGCCCGCAGGCCACCGAATCCGTGACTGTTTATGAGGGGCTGCGCAAAGCCCTCGAGGGTAAGGCGGAAGTGGTTTATGCGAAGGGCTGTGACCATGTGGATTCGCAGTGGCCGGATTCTGAAATATATGGATATGTGCCCACAGATGAGGAATCTGCCGGAATCGCCGAGGCTGTCCGTACTGCCAGGGATGCCGATGTGGCGGTGGTCGTGGTTGGGGGCAATCTTCGTACTTGCGGAGAGAACCGTTCCCGCACCAGCCTCGACCTTCCTCCCGTGCAGGAACTCCTGCTCAAGGAAGTGCACAAGGCAGGGATACCGCTTGTCGTGGTAATGATAAACGGCCGGCCCCTCAGCGTGAACTGGGCCGACCGCAACGCGAACGCCATCCTCGAAGCCTGGTATCCCGGAGCTCACGGGGGAACCGCCGTTGCTCAGGTGCTGCTGGGCGAATACAATCCAGGCGGCAAACTTACCGTCACCTTCCCTCGAACCGTCGGGCAGATTCCGTTCAATTTCCCCTTTAAGCCCAATTCTCAGGTGGACGGATATGTCGGGGTTGGACCGGAAGGCAAGAAAACTCGTGCTGCAGGGGCTCTGTACGACTTTGGCTACGGGCTCAGTTATACGACATTCGAATATTCCGACATGCGACTGTCGTCATCCCGCATAATGCCGGGCGACAGCCTCACAGTGTCCTGCGTAATCAAGAACACCGGTTCCCGCAAGGGAGATGAGATTTCCCAGTTATATATCCATGACCTTGTGAGTTCCATTACGGTTTACGACAGGATGCTTCGTGGATTCGAGCGGATTACCCTGGAGCCTGGAGAAAGCAGGAAAGTGGAGTTTAAACTCGGCCCGGAAGACTTTACCATGCTCGACAGGAATCTTAAGCCGGTAATCGAGCCGGGGCTCTTTGAAATTTACATCGGGGCTTCTTCCGTGGACCTCAGACTGGGGGACATGCTTACCATGCAGGACCCTGCCGATCCGCTCAAGACGTTCAGCACGGGTAATGCCGCTCTTGCCGGAGTGCTCCCCATAACGCTTAACGCAGGTGAGGAGGTAACCTTCAGCCTTAAACCGGACGTGGCTTTCAAGAAGTTCGATCTGCAGTGGAGGATGGATACCAATTGCAAATACAAGGTGCAGCTGAACCTCGGCGGAGGCCAGTTCCAGACTCTGTTGGAGATGAGCGCAACCGGCGGTTCACAGAAACCACGTTTCAGCGGAGACTATAAAGCCAGCGACCTCCGGATCCTGGTGACCGAAGGCCGCGGTACGATTACAGACTTTGACTGTCTGGCGCTGTAGAGCCTCTACACTGTAAGTATTTCCTTCTCCTTTGCGGCGACGATATCATCGACGTTCTTCACGAACTTGTCGGTGACTTTCTGCACTTCGCCTTCGCCTTCCTTTTCGGTATCCTCGCTCATGCCCTCGTTCTTCTGGGCTTTTTTAAGGAGGTCCATTGCATCGCGGCGGGCGTTGCGAACCACCACCTTGGCCTGCTCTCCAGCTGCCTTGGCCTTTTTGACGAGGTCCTTGCGGCGCTCCTCGGTGAGGGCGGGTACTACGCAGCGGATAATTTCACCGTTGTTCTGGGGGGTGAATCCGAGGTTGGCGTCGAGGATGGCTTTCTCGATAACGGGAATCATGTTGCGCTCCCAGGGCTGGATGGCAAGCGTGCGGGCGTCAGGAGTTGTGACGGATGCAACCTGCATCAGCGGGGTGGGTGTGCCGTAGTAGCTGACAGTCACGCCGTTGAAGATGGCGGGGCTGGCCTTGCCTACGCGGTAGGTCTTGAGGTCCTCCTCGAGGAAAAGAACGGCTTCCTGCATTTTTTCTTCAGCGCCGTTCAGGATTTCTTTTGCTCTGTCGGTTAACATATCTTTCTTAGTTTTGTTTCATTTTTTCCCTCCGCGAAAGGCAAAGGGCAGGTCTGTGACCCGCAAGGCTACGCATGTACCAGTGTGCCAAGCTTTTCCCCCTTCAGGATTGCCAGCAGTGCGCCGGGGGCGTTGATGTCGAACACCACGATGGGCACCGGTCCCTGCTCGCAGAGGGCGTATGCCGTCATGTCCATTACTTTCAGGTGCTTGGAGAGAGCCTCCTGGAAAGTGAGGTCGTCGTATTTGACGGCGGTGGGGTCCTTTTCTGGATCGGCGGTATAGACACCATCCACGCGGGTGCCTTTCAGAACTGCATCCGCTCCGATTTCGAGGGCCCTGAGGGCTGCGCCGGAATCGGTGGAGAAATAAGGGTTGCCGGTTCCTCCCGAAATCAGCGCCACGCCTCCCTTCTCCAGCACCTCGACAGCGTTGTCGCGGGTGTAGAGCTGTGCGAGCGGCGCCATGTTCGTTGCGGTAAACACTTTTGCCTCAATGCCTTCAGTGCGAAGGGCGCAGGAGAGCGCGAGGGAGTTGATCACCGTTGCGAGCATGCCCATGCGGTCTCCGGTGACGCGGTCGTAGCCTTTTCCCATGCCCTGGATGCCGCGGAAGATGTTGCCTCCGCCATTCACTATGGCTATCTGGTATCCGGCGGAGACTGCCGCCGCTATCTCTTTTGCAAATTTGCTGAGACTCGCTTCGTCGAGACCTTTACCGGCAGGGCCTCCGAGGCTCTCGCCGCTGAGTTTAAGGAGAACTCTTTTGTACATTAGCTTTAATTGTTTATTTGCGGGAAACAAAAATATTGGAAAATTCGCAAACTTGCAAGAAATGACTTATATTTGCAGACCAAATAGTACCAAATCAGATGTTTATTTTCAATTCATCCATCGGAAAGAAATTCATACAGTCCATCAGCGGCGCTTTCCTCATCATCTTCCTGCTCCTGCACGGAACCATCAACTTCTTCTCGGTGATCGATACTTTCACCGGCAAGTTCGGAGCACCCGACGGCCTGTTCCAGAAGGGATGCGACTTTATGGCCCTGCCCATCGTCACCATCATGGTGCCGGTGCTCGCACTGGGATTCGTGGTGCATGTCGGATATGGTTGCTGGCTCACGTTCCAGAACCTTGCCGCCCGCGGAGGAATCAAACGCTATGAGGTTTCCAGCAAGGCTGCCACCGACAGCTGGAGCGCCCGCAACATGTTCGTGCTCGGAATTATCATCCTCGGTGCCCTCGGGCTCCATCTTATGGACTTCTGGGCTCACATGCAGCTTCAGGAATTCATGGGCAACGAAGCCGAGAATCCTTACACTCTGCTCACCACCACCTTCGGCCCCTGGTGGCTGACCACCTTGTATCTGCTTTGGTTCGTGGCCATCTGGTTCCACCTCTGCCACGGTTTCTGGAGCATGTTCCAGACTATAGGCTGGAGCGGACAGAAGTGGATGAAGCGCCTCAAGGTCATCGGAATCATCGTCGCGACGCTCATTTTCCTGATCTTCGCAGCGGTTGCCGTGAACGCATTCATACAGGCTAATTTCCTGATGGCATAGGCGGTATTTTGATTTTATCAAATATTTTTCTAACTTTGCGGCCCCTTATTTTTAAGGGATCGCAATTTTTTTAAGTATAACTATTAAAGATCAAGACAGTGGACACACTAAGTTACAAGACAGTCTCGCTTAACAAAGCAACTGTAGACAAGCAGTGGGTTGTCATTGACGCGACGGATCTCGCTCTTGGTCGTCTTGCATCCAGGGTTGCTCTTGTCCTCCGCGGCAAGACCAAGCCCGGCTTCACTCCCAACGTGGACTGCGGTGACAATGTCATCGTCGTCAACGCAGAGAAAGTCGCCCTCACCGGCAAGAAGATGACCGACCGCGTTTACACCCGTTACACGGGCTATCCGGGCGGACAGCGCTTCACCACTCCCAAGGAGATCCTCGCAAAGAGGCCCGAGGAGCTTGTGAGGAGAGCAGTAAAGGGTATGCTCCCCAAGACCCGTCTTGGTGACAAGATCCTCCACAACCTGCACATCTATGCAGGCCCCGAGCATCCTCACCAGGCACAGAACCCTAAAACAATCAAGTTGAACGAAATCTAAAAGTCGCAAATGGAACAGACACACGCCCTTGGAAGACGTAAAGCAGCTGTAGCTCGCGTTTATCTGGCAGCAGGTGCTGGCAACGTAACCATCAACGACCGTCCCCTGGAGAACTTCTTCCCTCAGGACAGCCTGCGTTACATTGTCAACCAGCCGTTTGCAGTGACCGAAACCGAAGGCAAGTTCGACGTTAAGGTTAACGTCGTCGGCGGTGGCACCAAAGGCCAGGCCGAAGCCATCCGTCTCGGTATTGCACGCGCCCTCTGCGAGATCGACAAGGAAGCATATCGTCCGGCTCTCAAGGCAGCAGGTTTCCTCACCCGCGATGCTCGCGAGGTAGAGCGCAAGAAACCCGGCCAGCCCGGAGCACGTCGCCGCTTCCAGTTCAGCAAGCGTTAATATTATCGCTGTTTTACTTTCGCACAGATGCTGTTTAAACCCTCCCGAGGATAGTTGCAGCACTGCGGAAAAGGCCGGGGACCGGCAAGGCCGCTACCCTGTCCTTGAAGAAAAGAGGCCCGCACAGCGGGAAAAACAAAACAAAAAAGAAACAAAACAAAATGTCACGTACAAATTTCCAAGAACTGCTTGATGCAGGCGTTCACTTCGGACATCTCGCCCGCAAGTGGAACCCTAAAATGGCTCCGTACATCTTCGACCAGAAGAACGGCATCCATATCATCGACCTGCACAAGACCGTCGTCAAGATAGACGAGGCGGCAGAGGAGATGAAGATCCTGGCCAAGAGCGGCCGCAAGATCCTCTTCGTTGCCACCAAGAAACAGGCCAAGGATATCGTATCCGAGAAGGCCGCAGCCGTCGGCATGCCCTATGTAACCGAGCGTTGGGCCGGCGGTATGCTTACCAACTTCCCCACCATCCGCAAAGCCGTCAAGAAGATGAGCACCATCGACAAGATGAAAGAGGATGGCACCTTCGAGAAGCTCGCAAAACGTGAGCGTCTCCAGATCGACCGCCAGCGCGCGAAGCTCGAGATCAACCTCGGCTCCATCCGCGACATGAGCCGCCTTCCCGCCGCTCTCTTCGTGGTCGACATCCAGAAAGAGGCCAACGCCGTCAAGGAAGCCAATCGTCTGAATATCCCGGTTTTCGCAATGGTTGATACTTGTTGCGATCCCACCCCCGTTGATTATGTGATTCCGGCGAACGACGATGCCGCGAAGAGCGTGGAATGCGTTCTCACCGCCCTTTGCGCAGCTATCCAGGAAGGTCTCGAAGAGCGCAAGCTCGAGAAGGACAAGGAAGTTGAGGCAGCTCCTGCAGAGGAGACCGCAGCTCCCAAGGCCGAAAAGACCCTGCGCAGCCGCCGCACCAAGAAGACAGAAGCTGAAGCAGCCCCCGCACCTGCCTCCGAGCAGGAAGCGCCTGCCTCCGCTGAAAATGCTCCGGCAGCCGATCCTGCTGCTGCGGCAGAACCCGAACCCGAAGTTGAACAGAAGTAAACCCAAGAAGTTATGGCAAACATTACCGCAGCAGACGTAATGAAATTACGCAAGATGACCTCCGCCGGCATGATGGATTGCAAGAAGGCTCTCGAAGAGGCCGAAGGCGATTTCCAGAAGGCTGCCGACATCATCCGTGAAAAGGGTAAGCTCGTAGCTGCCAAGCGTGCAGACCGCGAGACTTCCGAAGGCGCAGTGAAGGCCCGCATCCAGGGCGGCAAGGGTATCCTTGTATGCCTGGGCTGCGAGACCGACTTCGTTTCCCGTAACTCCGACTTCCAGGGCCTCGCCGACGCCATCGCCGACGTGGCTATCGCCAAGTTCCCCGCCGACAAGGAAGCTCTACTCGCATGCGAGCTGCCCGACGGAACGACCGTAGAGAAGGCTATCGAGATCCAGACCGGCAAGTCCGGCGAGAAGACCGTCATCGCCTACTACGCACCCGTCGAGGCTCCCTTCGTGGCCCAGTACATCCACACCCTCACCGGCAAGCTCGGTGCACTCGTGGGATTCAACAAGGAAGTACCCGCCGACCTCGCAAAGGGTGTCGTCATGCAGGTTGCTTCCATGAGCCCCGTAGCGATTTCCGAGGCTGACTGCCCCAAGGAGGTCGTGGAGAACGAGCTCAAGGTCGCCGTTGAGAAGACCAAGGAAGAGCAGGTCCAGAAGGCCGTCGAGGCCGCTCTGAAGAAGGCTGGAATCAATCCCGCCCTTGTGAATTCCGAGGAACACATCGAGAGCAACATCGCCAAGAAGTGGCTCACCCCCGAGCAGGCCGACCAGGCCCGCGAGATCATCAAGACCGTCGGCGCCGAGAAGGCCGCCAACCTGAACGAGCAGATGATCCAGAACATCGCGAAGGGGCGTCTCGCCAAGTTCTTCAAGGAGAACACCCTCGAGGCTCAGGAGTATCAAATGGGAGATGGCAAGATGTCCGTCAAGGAAGCCATCGCCGCCGTCGACAAGGAAGCCAAGGTGGTTGTCTTCAAGAAGTTCAACCTCAACGACTAATCTTCAGGGATTTCCAAACTGCCCAGCAGTAAGGAATCAACAGGATGGTGCCTATTCCCATCAGCGGGATAGGCGCCATTTTCGTATGCGACAGTGCGGTGTAGCCGGCGAAGATCACGCCCGCCAGGGCGAAGAAGCCCAGGATTGTGCGCATGTCATATTTGATAGGATATTTCTTCTGCCCGATGAAGTAGCTGAGGAGCATCGCTGTGGCGTATCCGGCGAAGCCGCCCCAGGCGCAGGCCATGTAGCCCCAGCGGGGGATTCCGAAGATGTTCACCGCCACCATCACCAATGCGCCGATTGCACTCATGACCGCGCCCCAGAGGGTCTGGTCACTGAGCTTGTACCAGAAGGAGAGGTTGAAGTAGATGCCCATGAAGATCTCCGCCATCATAACTATCGGCACCACGGCCATCCCAGAGCGGTAATCGCCACCTATAATCAGCTGGATAAGAGGCAGATAGATCACTACGGCGAGGAACGCCAGAAGGGTGAAGATGACGAAATACTTCATGCCGTCCGCCAGGGTTTCGGGGCTGTTCTTGTCCCTGCTGCCGCTGAAGACTATGGGCTCGTAGGCATAGCGGAAGGCCTGGGTGAGCAGGGCCATTATCATGGCGATCTTCACACATGCACCATAGATTCCAAGTTGCACCATCCCCTCCGGGCTCTTGTCTACCAGAGGATATAGTATCTTGTCTGCCACCTGGTTGAATACGCCTACCAGACTCAGGATCAGCAGCGGCCAGCTATATGTGAGCAGGCGCTTCGCCAGGCTTCCGTCGAACCCGTAGGTGATCCCTTTCATTTCCTTGATGAATCCGAAGGTCACCAGGCCTGTGCAGATCAGGTTCGCGAAGAATACCAGTCCCACTCCATAGTTGTACTTGACGAAGAGTTTCAGCAGTTCCGGATGGGCCGCTCCCATCTTCGGCAGCACCAGGAAGATGAAGAGGTTGAGGAGGATGTTGGGGATGATGAATGCGAACTTCAGCATCATGAACTTCACCGGCCGTTTCTGCTGCCGCAGACGGCTGAACATTATGGCTTGGAAGGCATCCAGGGCCACGATGGCGGCCATGCATCCTATGTATTCCGGGTGCTCGGCGTATCCCATGGCACCGGCGATAGGCTGCAGGAAAAGCATCACCAGGGCGAAGAACAGCACTGCCACTCCGCCGACCATGCGCAGTATGGTGCTATACACCAGTTTCTCATCCTCCCCGTCCTTATTGCAGAAACGGAAGAGGGTGGTCTCCATGCCGAAAGTGAGGAGGGCCAGCAGCAGAGCGGTGTAGGCATACAGGTTCGTAACTATCCCATAGCCGCCGCTTTCCGCCATAATCACGCGGGTATAGACGGGCACGAGCAGATAATTGAGGAATCTGCCCACAATACTGCTGAGGCCGTAGATGGCCGTATCTTTGGCGAGGGATTTGAGGTTCATGTTTTAATCTTTCGTTAACGCAAAGATAATCAGAAAAAAGCTATATTTGTATCAATATGAAACGAATAACCTCTATCGCATTGTTCCTGCTGGTTCTGATAAGCAGTTGGAACCTTTCCGCCAACCCCAAGCCCGGCAAAGGCTGGACAGTAACCCCGATCGCCGACGGCATAACTTATTACACTTTCTCCGGCATCGACGAGGTGTCGGGATCGGCGCAGCAGGTGTTCATCATCGACCTGGACCTGTGCAATCCGAAGTACGCATTCAGGTTCACCTATTCCAATCCTGCAGCCGTAACTTCGGACATTTTTGCCCGTAATAATGCCATCGTGGCGATGAATGCCACCTACGAAACCACTTCGGTGGTGAACAAGGTGAACGGTACGTTATTCTCGAATATGCCCTATAACACCGTGTTCAATGATCCTGTGCCCAACTGGAAGAGCGAAGGGGCCATCTATACGGACGGCTTCCGCGATGTGCGCATCTCCTTCGACGGCAGGGGCAAGAGCATCAAGGAGCAGCGTTCTTTCTATGCGGCGCAGCCGGATCTAAATATCTTCACCAGTGCCCCCATGCTGGTGGATGATTTCGACCCGGTGGGCACCCGTTTCGTGGATCCTTCGCTCACCCCGGAAGACCTGAAGAAACTGGAATATGAGGATCCTGCCCGGCATCAGGGGGTACGCCATCCCCGCACGGCGGTTGCAAAGACAAAAGACGACCATCTTATCCTCCTGGCGGTAGACGGCCGCAGGGCGGGTATAGGTGAGGGAATGACCGCGAAGGAGCTCACTTTGTTCCTGGTGAAGTGGTTCAATCCGCAGTATGCCCTTAACATGGACGGCGGCGGCTCCACTTCGATGGCTGTCCGCGGGCAGGGGGATCCCAACACCCACATAGTCAATTATCCCACCGACAACAAGCGCAAGTACGACCATGCCGGCGAGCGTTCAGTCCCTACCCACTTCATTATAGTAGAAGTGCCGCATACGCAGGGAGTGCCTTCCAAGATACGGGAAAACGTGCGGAAGGAAGTCCGCGCCAATCCTGCGCTTGCCAACGGAGAAGACCTGGTCTACGATCTCGGGCCCAAGGCATCCACCAGGGCGCCAAAGGGCTATGAGCCTGTTTTTATAGAGCATTATGGCCGCCACGGATCCCGTTATGCATATACTGCTAAAACCTATACCGTTCCGCTTGAATTGCTTCGCGCCGGCGCAAAAGCAGGCAACCTGACTGCGTACGGCGAGAAGCTTTTCAAGGAGTTGGATGCCTTCTGGCAGAAGACAGAACACAAGGTCGGGGACCTCACTCCGCTCGGTTGGAAGCAGCATACCGAGATTGCCCGCACCATGGTGAAATCCTTCCCCGCTGCCTTTGGAAAGGGAAGCAGCGTGGATGCCTGCTCCTCGGCATCGTCCCGCTCTATGATGAGCATGTCCGCCTTCTGCACGAGCATCGCCCGGGAGGCTCCCAAAGCCGATGTTTACGAGCATCAGAGCACTCTGGACATCCAGGCTACCCGCCCCAACATGGGCAAGAATCCTTTCCGCTACAAGGGCCCCGACACCATGTTCCCCTACACGGAAAGCCCCGAGCAGCTCTTCAACCGCAGGTTCAAGGGTGTGAACGATGTGCTGGGCCGTCTGTTCAAGGATCCCTCCACCGCTCTCGGCAAAAGAAAGGCCTACGATGCATTCTTCTACCTTTATATGTTCGTGGCCGGGATGAATAGCATCCCTGAAGAAGAAAGGCTGGACGTGAAGGGCATCTTTACCCAGGAAGAATTCGCAACACTTTGGGAGATAGATAATTACGAACGCTATCGCGAGTATCTGCCCTACCGTGTCTCATGCTGCTCGGTCGTGGATGACATGATTGCCAAGGCTGATGAGCGCCTGATCTCGCGCAAGCGTGGTGCCGACCTGCGTTTCGGCCATGATCACGTGTCGCTTTCGCTGATGATGATCATGGATATAGACGGATTCGGATACGTGCCTGCAAAAGCCGATGATGTCGCCAAATCCTTCCAGTCTTTCCGTTCCCCCATGGCCACAAACATACAGCTGGTTTTCTATGCTCCCAAGGGCGGGAAACCCGGCGATGTGCTGGTAAAACTGCTGATGAACGGCGAAGAGGCCTCTCTGGGTGCCCTGAAACCCGTGCAGGGGCCATATTATGAATGGAATGCAGTAAAGGAATTCCTGAACTCCCGCATCGCGCTTTTTGTAACAAGCAAGTAAGATGAGAGTACGAATCCTTTTGATAGTCGCCGGCCTTCTGGCCGTCATTTCCTGCAAACGTGCATGTAATCATGCCATTGTCGATATCATGCAGTGGCAGGCAGAATGGATAGGTGCGCCCTGGGAGGGCGATGACTTCATCCCCGAAGCGGAGCATCCTACCCCGGAATTCGCAAAAACCATCAGTCTGGACGCCAGGCTGGAGAGTGCCACGATGTACATCTGCGGTCTCGGCATGTTCGAGGCGGCCATAAATGGCAACCGCGTGGGTGAAGACTACTACGTGCCCAACAATACCATGTACGGCCACCGCCAGCCGGGCTACATGTTCAACATCAAGGTCACCGACGAGCATTTCAAGAACTTCCGGGTGATGTATCTGGCCTACGACGTCACGAGCCTACTCGCGAAGGGCGAGAACACCATCGGGGTAACCCTGGGCAACGGCTGGTATGCCGGCTGGCGCAAGGGCAACGTCTCTCCTTTCGGCACCCCGAGGCTGCTCTGCCAGATAGAAATCAAGATGAAGGACGGCAGCACCCGCACCGTCTGCTCAGACACTTCCTGGCAGGTGTGCAAGAGCCCCATCATCTATAATAATATATATAGTGGCGAGGCATACGACGCCCGTATGGAGGCATGCAAGGAATGGCAGTCTGCCGTTATCCGCAAGGCGCCGGAAGGCGCGCTCGAGTTGCAGAACGGCCTGGCAGACCGCATTATGGAGGTCCTCGAGCCCAAGACTATCACCAGGCAGGAGGACGGCTCCTACGAAGTGGACTTCGGCGACTACATAACCGGCCGCGTGCATCTCTATGGCATCAAGGCCTCCGAAGGCACTGAAATCGAGCTCCTGCACCCCATCGACCCCGAGGACTCCGGCAAGAACTGGGTGAAGCGCTCCTGGAACGGGGACTACAAATACATCTGCAAGGGCGGCGGCAACGAAAGCTACGCCCCTTCCTTCAACTGGTATTCCTTCCGCAAGGTTATAGTAAAAGGATGGCCGGGCGAGCTCAGGGCGAAGAACCTGCGAGCGGAAGTCATCTACACCGACATACGCACCACCGGCCGCTTCGAGTGCTCCAACCCCGACATCACCCGCCTGAACCACCTCTTCTGGCGTACCCAGACCGACAACATGCATATGGGCGTGGCATCCGACTGCCCCCACCGCGAGAAGGGGCCTTATACCGGCGACGGCCAGGTGGCCTGCGTGGCGGTGATGCATAATTTCGATGCCGACCATTTCTACCGCAAGTGGCTGCGCGACATGTCCGACTGTCAGGATCCCGAAACGGGTTACGTGCCGAACGGCGCTCCCTGGCATCCGGGATGCGGCGGCGGAGTAGGTTGGGGTGCGGCCATGTGCATCATCCCCTGGGAGCATTACCTTCACTACGGCGACATCTCCGTTCTGGAAGAGCACTACGATGCCATGTGCGGGCAGCTTGGGTTCATGGCGGGCTGGCGCACGGAGGAAGGGATCATGAACATGCAGATGCCCCGAGGGGCGGAAAAGCCTGTCTATTGGATGAACCTGGGCGATTGGTGCCCGGCCTACACTCTTCCGGAGGACCGCCTGGTTCACACCTACTTCCTCTGGAAATGCGCCCGCTACACGGCTGGTGCGGCCCGGGCTCTCGGCAGGGAAGAGGATGCCGCCAGGTACGAAGCCCTGGCGGAAGATGTGCGCGCAGCCTTCCACAAGGTTTTCTACAATCCCGAAACTGCCTCCTACGGCGACAACAACGGTTCCAACGTTTTCGCCCTCTATATGGGCGTGCCGGAAGAGAATCGGGCGGCCGTGGTGGAATCCCTCCGTAAGGAGATAGAGGCCAACGGCGGCCACATCAACACCGGCATCTTCGGCACCCAGATATTCTTCGACGTACTCTGCGACAACGGCCTCCCGGAACTTGCATACCAGGTGCTGACCCAGAAGGAATGCCCCGGCTTCGGCTGGTGGCTGGAGCAGGGTGCGGATACCTTGTGGGAGTACTGGGACGGCAAGAAATCCCGCAACCATCCCATGTTTGGCGGCGGCCTGACCTGGCTCTACACCCGCGTGGCGGGCCTGAGTATAGACGAGGCGGAGCCCGGATATAAACATATGATAGTCTGTCCCACGCCGATGGGAGATCTCACATGGGCTTCCTACGAAACCGAAACCCCTGTCGGCAAAGCTTCCGTCCGCTGGGCCATCCGCGGCAGCAGGTTCATACTTAAAGTCACCGTCCCCGAGGGCTCTCACGCCACGGTCTACCTGCCGGGAGATACGGAAGGCACCGAGGCCGGAGCAGGGCGGCACCGTTACACTAAAACTCTCAGTCGATGAAAAAGCTCTTATTGCTCTCGTTGATTCTCCTCCCCAGTTTCCTTTTCGCCCAGCAGAAAGCTGAACCCGAAGACAAGGACTGGCCACGTTTCTCGTATTATGCGGAGCAGAATAAAAGCGTCAAGGATACGCCGGCTGCCGTTCTTTTCGGCGACTCCATTACCCGGAATTGGGTGCGATGTGATGCGGCCTGGCTGAAAGACCATAATTTCCTCGGCCGTGGCATAGGCGGGCAGACCACCATGCACATGCTGGCCCGTTTCCGTCCGGACGTAATCGAGCTGGCCCCGGAATACGTAGTCATCCTCGCCGGCATAAACGACATCGCCCGCAACAACGGCTACATCAAGGTGGAGAACATCTTCAAGAACCTCCAGTCCCTGGTGCAACTTGCCAGTGCGAACGGCATCAAGCCGGTGATGTGCACCGTCCTGCCCGCCCGCGAGATCGGCTGGCGCAAGCGCGTCGGCGACCCCCGTCCGAGCATCGACAGCCTGAACACCCTCATCCGCGGCTACGCAGAGGCCAACGGCATTCCGCTTGCGGATTATCATACAGCCATGAAGACGGAAGACGGGGCGATGAAACCGGACTTCGAGACCGATGCGGTGCATCCCAACCTGGCCGGTTACAAGGTGATGGAAGCGGTGCTCCTGAAGGCCCTCGGCCAGGCCTCCGAAAGCCGGCAAGACGACAAACCCATCCTCACCCCTCCCGCGCCCAAGACTCCCAAGGTGAACGGCGCGAAGGTCTACGGGGCGCGTCCCGGCGCGCCTTTCCTCTATCGTATCCCCGCCACCGGCGAACGTCCCATGCGTTTCTCCGCCGAAGGCCTGCCCAAGGGGCTGAAGTTGGATCCGGAAACCGGAATCATATCCGGAAAGGTAAAGAAGGCCGGCAGCTGGAAGGTTACGCTCCGTGCGGAAAACAGCCTTGGAAGCGGCGAGCGTACGCTCAAGATTGTCATCGGGGAGGATATCTGCCTCACGCCCCCGCTCGGCTGGAACTCCTGGAACGTATGGGGGAACAGCGTGTCGCAGGAAAAGGTGCTGAGCTCGGCCCGCGCCATGGTGGAAAGCGGGTTGGCGGATTGCGGCTGGCAGTACGTCAACATAGACGACGGCTGGCAGGGCATACGCGGAGGTGCGTACAACGCCATCCAGCCCAACTCAAAGTTTCCCGACATGAGGGCGCTGGCTGACGAGATCCATGCAATGGGTCTCAAGTTCGGCATCTATTCCGGCCCATGGACAGGTACCTATGCGGGGCACATCGGCGAAACCTGCGACAATGCCGACGGCACCTACGATTTTATTACCAAGGGCCTCTGCGACGAATTCTACAAGATTGACCGCAAAAAGGCCGACCGCAAGACCCAAAGGCATTTCGGCAAATACTCCTTCGTCGCCGCCGACGTGCGCCAGTGGGCGGAATGGGGAGTGGACTACCTTAAATACGACTGGTATCCCAACGACGAGGAGCATGCCCGCGAGATGGCGGATGCTCTCCGGGCATCCGGCCGCGACATAGTATACAGCCTCTCCAACCGGGCACCCTTTGCCCTGGCCCCCGTCTGGGAAGATTGTGCGCAGGCCTGGCGGACCACCGATGACATCCGGGACACCTGGGCCAGTATAAAGGGCATAGGATTCGGCGGGCAGGATAGCTGGGCACCTTACTGCGGGCCCGGACATTGGCCTGATGCCGACATGCTCGTGGTCGGGAAGGTCGGCTGGGGCCCCTCCGTGCATGATTCCCGCTTGACGGCTGATGAACAGTATACCCATATATCTCTCTGGGCCCTGCTGGCATCCCCGTTGCTGATTGGTTGCGATATGGCGGATATGGACGCCTTTACTCTCGGCCTCCTTTCCAATACGGAAGTGCTGGATGTGAATCAGGATCCGCTGGGAATCCACGCCTCGAAGGTCGAATCGGGAGACGGGCGCGCCGTGTATGTGAAGCCCCTTGAGGATGGTTCCCTCGCCGTAGGCCTTTTCAACCTGGGAGAAAGCACTGCCAGGATCACCCTGCCCCTCAGGTTGATGGGCGTCCACTCCGGCGTGGTCATCCGTGATCTCTGGCGCCAGAAAGACCTCGGTACCGTGTCTGCCGGCGGCAGTTGGGAAACGGAGGTTTCGCCCCATGGCGTAGTGCTGCTGAAATTGACGAATAATTAGTATATTTGTATCTTACTATCTGATATTGATTATGGGATTTTCAGATTTCTTCAAGGCCAGCGGTCCTGCGGCGGTCAAAGTACCCGCGGAGAAAGTAGACAAGACCTATAAGCGCCTGCGTTTACAAGCCTTCCTGGCCGGAACTTTCGGCTACGCCCTGTATTATGTATGCCGCCTCTCGATGGGCGTGATGAAGCAGCCGCTCATCGATGCTGGCCTGCTGAACGCCACCCAGCTGGGTATCATCGGGGCCTGCCTCTATTGGGCCTATGCCATCGGCAAGCTGATCAACGGCTTCCTGGCCGACAGTTCGAACATCAAGCGCTTCATGGCCGCCGGCCTCGTGGTTTCGGTTCTCATGAACTTCACCATGGGCATCCTCGGCGTCACCGCCCTCAAGGGTGGCATCGCCAACTCGGCCCTGTTCATCCTCTTCGCATGCTGCTGGGCGGTGAACGGATGGAGCCAGAGCATGGGCGCTCCGCCTGCAATCATCGCGCTTTCGCGCTGGTATCCGCTCCGCATACGAGGCACCTACTACGGATTCTTCAGCTCATCCCATAACATCGGCGAAGGCCTCTCCTTCGTGTTCGTGGGCATGCTGGTGGCCACCTTCGGCTGGAAGTGGGGCTTCTTCGGCGCAGCCATGGCAGGCGTGCTCGGCATTCTCATAATCATCTTCTTCCTGCACGATTCCACCGAGTCCAAGGGCCTTCCTCCAGTGGAGGTGCTGGCTGGTGAAGCCGAGCAGAAGGATGAGATGTCGCCGGAAGAGAAGCGCGCTCAGACCAAGCGCATGCAGGCGGCAGTGGTCAAGAATCCCGGCGTGTGGATCCTCGCCATCGCCAGCGCCTTCATGTACATGAGCCGCTACGCCATCAACGAATGGGGAACGATCTTCCTGCAGGAGGCGAAGGGATACGACCTGGCCGGCGCTGCGACCATCATCGGCATCAACCCTATCTTCGGTATCATCGGCACGGTGGTATCCGGATGGCTGTCCGATGCCGTGTTCAAGGGAGACAGGAAGTATCCTGCCTTCGTGGCCGGTATCATCGAGGCCATCGCGCTTGCGCTGTTCCTGTTCGGAGGTGCTTCCAAGTGGATCAACGTGCTTGCGATGGTTCTGTTCGGAGTGGCGATCGGAGTGCTGATCAGCTTCCTCGGAGGCCTCATGGCCGTGGATCTCGTTCCCCGTCAGGCTACCGGTGCCGCCCTCGGTATCGTGGGCATGGCATCCTATGCCGCCGCCGGTCTGCAGAACGTGATCACCGGTCTTCTGCTGGACGGCCACATCGTGGAAGGCGCGAACGGAGCCATGGTTCACGACTATACCTACGTGAGCTGGTTCTGGCTCGGTGCCGCCGTTATTTCCTTCATGCTGCCGGTGCTTAACTGGAAGCGCAAACAACAGGTAATAGAATGAAAAAGTATTTAGTATATGCCCTCTGTGCCGCCGTGGTCCTGCTTGTTGCAGCCGCCTGCGGTAATAAGAAGAAGGCTGCTGCGGCTGCCGAAGAGCAGGCTGCAGCTGAAGAGGAACAAGTAAAACAAGACTCGATCAAAGTGGAAAAGAAACTGTCCGACCTGGCCGAAGAGCCCGTATTCGACATCGTGACCAACTACGGCACGATCAAGATCAAATTGTATAAGGATACGCCCCTGCACAAGGCGAACTTTGCGAAACTTGCGCTTTCCGGCTTCTACGACGGACTGCTCTTCCACCGCGTAATCAACGGTTTCATGATCCAGGGCGGAGACCCTCTTACCAAGGATCCGGCCAATGCCGACCGTTTCGGCACCGGCGGCCCGGGGTATACCGTCCCTGCGGAAATCCTTCCCCAGCACCGTCACAAGAAGGGCGCACTTGCGGCTGCCCGCCGGGGAGACGCCGCCAATCCCATGAAGGAATCTTCCGGGTCACAGTTCTACATCGTGCAGAACGAGCAGACCTGTGCGCAATTGGACGGTGCCTATACGGTGTTCGGCGAAACCATTGAGGGACTGGATGTTATCGACAAGATTGCAGCCGTCGAAACCGACCGCCGCGACCGTCCCGTCGCCCAGGTGAAGATCGTAAAAGTAAAAGCTGAATAATTTTTCGTGTCCGTGTACTTTTGGCACGATATTGGCTAAAATCTAAACCGAATAGTTTTTTCATAGGTTAAATTTTAGGTTAGAATTGTGAACGCCTCCCGATGTGATATCGGGAGGCGTTCTATTTACGGGCCGAGCCCGTAAATAGAACGCCGCGTTGCTGTTTGCGAGGGGGAAGACCCTCTCGAACACCCCCTCCGTCGCTACGCTCCGAATACTACATGGGCCGGTAGTTATACCCGAAGGCATCCATCACGCGGAAGTGGTAGTCTTCCATCTTGCGGACGAGATTGTCGTAGCTGCGGTTGGCAGGCACTGTCCACTGCACTTCGCTGAGGGCCTGGAGGCGGGGGATCAGCATGTAGAACAGCTCGGGATCGTTATGGACCCACTCCGTCCACATATTGCCCTGAACGCCCAGAATGTGCTTCTCTGCTCCTTCCTGAATGCCTGCAAGGGGCTCGTAGTCATAAAGGTTCCTGGCATCGTAAGACTTCTTCTTGGGATAGCCTGCGCCCATGGAAAGGTCTTTTTCGGTCTCTCCCTGCCTGTAGTCCAGGTAGCAGTATGTCGTGGGGGACATGATTACGTCGAACCCCATCGCGGAAGCTTTCTCTCCTCCCTTGGTGCCGCGCCAGCTCATCACGGTCGCGCCGGCTCCCAGTTCTCCTTCCAGGATCTCATCCCAGCCTATGATCTTGCGGCCCTTGGTGGCAAGGTGCTCCTGCACTCGCTCGGTCACATCGTTCTGGAGTTTCTGCCCGCGGGTGCCTTTCTCGTCCGCTACAAGCCCGAGTTCGTCCATCTTGGCCTGGCAGACTGGGCACTCGTCCCATTCTTTCTT
>JAEEGH010001303.1_pt1 | contig 72628 bp, 56 predicted proteins | sample 9134181 | NCBI WGS metagenome assembly JAEEGH01 (sample SAMN16246544, study PRJNA631951) | gut metagenome | biome: gut microbiome; feature: rumen; material: DP-attached | host: Bos | place: Iran: Karaj | collected 2018-10 | reverse complement strand
ATTCAGAAGATCGTTGTAGACAAAATTCTCCTCCGCGCGGATGAAATTCACCACCAGACCTTCCCCGTTCCCGGAATTGTGGCTTTTCAGAAAATCATCATACAGGCTCCAGGGCGTGCGAAGGATCTCGACAAAGATCCGAATCCGGCGGATCTTACTCCCCCGGAGCTGCTCGCAGTATTGTTCCAGCCGGATCAGATTATCTTCCTCGCAGTTGCCGAAGAGGAAGATTTCGAGGCTGGCGGTCTTTTTCAGAGCGGAGAATATTTTCGCACTGCCGGAAGTATAGAGCCCGCCGCAGGCCGAGATCCGCTCCTTGAAATCGGCGGAAGGCGCCTCCTTCTCATACAGGAACAGAAGCGTATGCGATCCCGCCGGGATGCTCTCGGCGATCGCGATCGTTTTTTCATTGCATTCGGGAAACAGGAAGACATGCTTCTTCCTTCGGAAAAGAAGCTTGAAATACTGGAACGGTCCCTCCAGGAGCCTGATCAGAAATCCGCCAAACAGTAGGACCATGAGAATATTGGTCAGCACCATCAGCGTGCTGTACAGCCCGGCAAACGCCGGATGTCCCGCCAGAACGACATGGACATAATTGCCGCCCAGATAGAGATTCAGGGTCTTCAGGACCGAGGTGAACAGCCCCTCCAGGATCCGCAGGCCGGGCGAATCGGCAGAAGCCTCGTACATGATCTCGTTGGGGAAATACAAAACGGCCGCGGCGACAAATTCAAACGCAGAAGCGCGGATAAGGCTTTCCTTGTCCGCACCTCTCACCAGAAGCAATAGGATTCCCCCGAAAAACAGGACCAGCGCGATCGCAAATGCCAGATACCAGCACCATGTCAGGCTTTCCCAGAAAAAAGACATATTCATCCCTCATCCGTTTCCATCGTTTTGAAGATCACAGACCTGCTCTGCAGGGCATCAAACCTCGTAATGGAATTCTTCCTTCAGGACCTGCAGGAAGCGGTCCCGCAGCACATTGTCCGGATCGGGGCCCAGCTCCGCCAGACGCTCTGACGGGACAAATCCGCCGGCCATAAAGGCATGTCCGCCGCCATTCCCGATCCCGTCCAGTGCCCTTGAGACCAGCCTTCCGGCATCCACATCGCGCACCTCGGAGCGGATGGAATATTTGAAGCCATCCTCGCGGATCGCATAGATGATCGCCACATCCACCTCATCCAGCGAAAGCAGGAAATCGGAAGCGATCGCGATCAGAGCCTCGGGACAGGCAAAGGGAATCCGTGAAAAACCGACCTTGCCGTAGACCTCCGTCTCGGAGATCGCGGCACCGTATGCTCCCAGGTCATGGAACATCATCTGGTTGTGCTCCAGACGGGAGAGCAGATCGTTATCCGCCAGCCGGTACAGGAAGGCAAAGGCATCGATATCCTGCTCCTTGACGCCACGCGAAAATCCCATGGTGTCCATCTTCAGTCCGTAGAGCAGCGCCGTCGCGGTCGGCCGGTCCATCGGAACCTCCAGCGTGCGGAAGTACTCCGTGATCAACGTCGCACAGCTTCCAACGATCCGGACATCCTTGTAAAAATATTCGATCTCCTGAACCGTCGGGTGATGATCCACGCAGGCCACCTCGTCCCCGATGAGATCCAGGATATTGCCGCCCTCCTTCTGGGAGTCCACGCAGATGATCGGATCCGTCTCCTTCATGATGCCGTCCAACTCGTCCTTGGAACTCATCTCGATCCCGATCAGCTCCAGCATCTTGCGGGTATTGACGCGGTCGATCTTGCCGTGATAGCAGATTCCGGCACGGATGTCATAATGTGCCAGGAGCTTCTGCATTCCGAACGCGGATGCGATGGCATCCGGATCCGGAAAATTATGCGTCTGCACATAGACCTGCGCGCCGCTGTCCTGCTTGCTTTTCAGCATTTCGATCAGTTCTGTCAAAGTATGTTCTGCCATGGAATCTCCCCCGCTGCACGATAACGCTGCCACTGTCTATTGTACGCCTGCGCTGCCGCCTTCCGCCGCATGTTCCGGCATCTCTTCCGGAGTCTCCGCCTGCGCCGCCTCTTCCTGTCCGATCCGGAATGCACCGAGCTCCGCTTTCAGGCCGCCCATGGAATCCGCCAGCGTGCGCTCCACCTCGGTGAGCTGATCCACACTGCGCTGCAGATCCATCGCCGTCTCACGGACCATATCCGATTCATTGGACGTCTCATCGATGATGACCGAGATATGCTCGACGGCATCGATGGCTTCATTGCGCGTGATATCCGCCGTCTCGGTAAATTCGGAGATCTCCACCAGCCGGCCGAAGATCGCGGCCATCTGACGATTGATCTCCTCAAAGACCTGAATGACATCCCCGACCGCCTGCGTCTGCAGGGCCATCATGTCCTTCGCCTCTTCGGCCGACTTTACGGTATCCTTCGTCTTGTCATTGATATTGGAGACCGTCAGCTTGATCTCCTCCGCCGCCGTCTTGGACTCATCCGCCAGGGACCTTATCTCTTCGGCCACCACGGCAAATCCGCGCCCGGCCTCTCCCGCTCTGGCCGCCTCGATACTGGCGTTCAGGGACAGAAGATTGGTCTGCTCGGAGATATTGGTGATCGCGCCGATGAAATCATCGATGCGCGCGGTCTCATTCTGAAGGGTCAGGATATTCTGACTGACCACGCCTGTCATTTCGGTGGAGACATCCGCCTTGCGCGACAGCTCGGAGATGATCTCCGTTCCCTTTCCGATCAGTTCCTTCATCGCCTGGTTCAGTTCTCCGGTCTCCGTGAGCATGCGATCGATCTCCTTGAACTTGTCGGAGAGTTCATTGGTCTTCTTCAGACAGTCATCCGCGTGCTCTGCCTGGCGCTGCATGCCCTCGCCGATCTTGTCGATCACGGCACGGATATTCTCGGACTGCTGATTGATGTCCTCCGCCGCAACATGCACATTCTGCGTAGATTCCTCCAGCGTATCGCCGGTTCCCATCAGGTTCACGATCAGCTTCTTGGTGTTGTGGATCATATGGGTGGCGGATTTTGCCAGACTCTGGAATTCATCCCGGCCGTGCGTCTTCACCTGTACGGTCAGGTCGCCCTCGGCCACCTTGCCCAGCTGCCGCTCGATGATGCTCATATTGCGCTGGATGCCGATGGTGATCACGATGCCGATCAGCATGGCGATGATCGTAGCCGCAAGGACCAGCGCCACCGTGATCCCCTTGATGCTCTCCGCCTTCGCCGTAACCGTCTGCATCGGAACGAGCGCGCAAAGTGTCACGGGAGCGACGGTGCTCTTGCTGAACAGATAGATGTAGGAGCGTCCGTTGTAGGTCACGTCGCGGATCCCGGACGCATCCTCGCTCTCCTGTGCCTCCGCGTAGAAGGACGTCTCGCCGAACAGCGTCCCGCCGGAAGTCACCTCTCCGCCCTGTGCCACGAGCTCACTGCCCGAAGCGGTCACAAAGCCGACCATGCTGCCGTTGCCGAAGTCGATGTCGGTCAGGATCGTTCCCATCGCCTCATTGCTGATGTCGATGATGATATATCCGAACTTCTTGCTCGAAGGCATCTGGTAGGCCATGAAATAATCCTCCGCCTTCAGCCCGAACAGGGTATCGACCATCTCATGACGATCGATCCAGCGCTCCGGATTGTTCGGATCTGCGGAAGCATCCTTCACGGCCGCAAAATATTCATCAAAAATGCCCTTTACCTTGTTCTGCTCCGCCGTGGAAATATTAAAATTCGAGTCCTTCGGAATAATGTGGATGTTCTGAATGAAGGAATTCGTGGACTGCGCCGCGAGAATGCTGGATCTCATATCCGAGAAAAAGGAGGTCTTCTCGATGACCGTCTTGCCCGGCATCCCCAGGAAATAATCGCCCAGCGAGGAATCGAACGCATAGGTGGTCGCCTGGGACTGAATATAACTGAGGCTGTTGTCCAGATAAGCCACCGCCATATCGTTGGTCTGCAGCGCATTTTCCCGGAATTCGGAATCCAGACCGTCGGCCGCCTTCCGGTAGGAAATCGCACCGACGATGATCATGAAGAGGATCGGTACCAGGAAGCAGAGAAAGATCTTGGTACGCAGACTGGACATAAATTTCAATACTTTACTCATGAGATACCCCCACAAAAAAATACTCCCCCGATACTCCTATTCTATAGTAACGGGGGAGTTTTGAAAAGCCTAACCTTTTCTATTTCTCATACATGAAAAATCTGTTTTACTGCTTCCAGATCACCTCTCCGGCCAGCGTCTCCGTGGCAAAAGGTCCGGGGATCACACGGATCCCGCGCTTGTTGCCGAAATAGTCCTCATCGAAGGTGATGGGGGTGCCGTCCGGATTCTCGTACTGCTCCTCCGGCTCAAAGGCCTTGCCGAGGGTCTCCGTGCTGATCATGTGATCCGCAAAATCCTTCACCAGATCGAAGACATTGGTCTTCAGTGTGAAGGCTCCGCGCTTTTCCTCGAGCTTGACGAAGGCTTTGGACTTCTTGTCGATGAGATTTTCCTTCTCTCGCGCGAAGGCCTTCGCTCCGCCGAGGTATGCGTTGCCGTTCACCCATACGGGCAGATGTCCGAAATGGCCGTGTGCGAGCTTGCCCATATCCGGGCGGCGCTTGCCGATGTCAAACTGCTCGATCCAGTCCTCATACACCGGATACTCGTCCCACACATGCGTTCCGACCTCCAGGTTGCAGGGCTCGCGGTCCGGATCCCAATCCTTGAGATAATCCTTCGGGATCGGTGTATTCTGGATGAAAATATTGTTGTAGAACCGGTCATCGCCGTGGAGGATCGTCATGAAGCCGAGGACCTCCGTACGGTGCGCAATGTGATACGGCGTATAGCGGGGCTCGCGCTGTCCGTTGATCACCGAATCCACGCCGCTTCCCACCATACAGAAGGAACCGCAGATCAGATTGTGCACCATCGCCACGCCCTCGGTCGGGATCCGCAGCGTGCAGGGCGAAAGCAGGATGTTGTTGTCGATCAGGGTAGGACCGTGTCCCACCTCGACGAAGATGTCCTGGTCAAAGCGGTCGGGGCGTGCCTTGATATGCTTCGGAGGGCAGTTGTCATGCAGGAAATTCCGCGTAAAGCGGGTGCCCTGTGCCTCCCAGTCCGTCCAGATGCCCATCGAGCAGTGGTGGATGTGGTTGCGCCGGAAGATCACATCGATGGCTGCATGGAACTTGATGCCCGCGATCTCCGCACCGCCGAGCTGCTGCATGTTGTTGATGTGATGGATGTGGTTGTCCTCAATGATCGAGAACACACAGCCCATGCGGCCGACGATACCCGTCTGTTCGCAGTGGTGAATATTGCAGCGACGGACGATATGCGATCCGACCGTCTCCTTGGTCCATCCGTCGTACTGTGCGCGGCAGACCGCGTCGCGCTCCATCTGGGTCGGGCTCTTCACATGCTTGTGGAAGAAGTAGTTGTCGTTGTTCTCCTGGGAATAGTTGCCGAAGGAGATACCGCAGCACTTGGATCCGTAGATCTCGCAGTCCTCAATGATCCAGCCCCTGGACCAGTGCGCACCGATCATACCGTCCTGGTAAGCGGCGGGCGGTGCCCAGGTGGTGGCCGCCTTGCAGACGGTGAAGCCGGACAGCGTGATATAGCCGATGTACTTCTCGGAAGGCAGGAAGCAGTTGCGGCGCACGGTGATCTCGACATCCTGCTGCGCCGGGTTCAGTTCCTGGAAATTGACATAGATGACGGTTTCATTCGTCTTCTCGTCCTGCTCGCAATACCATTTGTAGATGGAATACTCCGGCTCCCAGCTGCGCTCGTAGCGCTTTCCCTCCAGGCACTCCTTCAGCGTGGCCGTCTCATAAAACATGCGGTCATTGACGAAGACATTCCCCGTGTGGATGTGATTGTCCGCAAAATACCAGTCGCCTTCCACCTCCTGGACGTACGGATTGTACGCACCGAATACGGTATTGTCGATGCGGGTGACATAGGTGCTCCCCTTGTACTTCTTCCAGTCCGTCACCACCTCCGCGCCGGTGATCACCGCGGCCAGCGGCTTCTCGCTCCGGTACACGATCCGTGCATCCTCGGTGCCGGCATGTCTCGGATTGACATACTCCCGGTAGATGCCGGGTGCCACGATGACCTCGTCCCCGGGGCGCGCGATCTTCGCCGCGTCATCGATCGATTTGAAGGGGGATACCTTGCTGCCGTTCCCTCCTCTGGATGCCTGGGCATTCACATAAATCTGCATACCTACCTCCTCTTTTCCTGCCTTTTCTTTCTTTTATCAGGGCTCCCATCGCCCTGCCTTCTCAACCAGAATTGTACAAAAGGTGCCCGCTCCGTTCCACTTAAAATCGTTTCACTTTTCCTCAATAATTGACTTTTTTCCCGGGCTCCTTTCCGGCCCCTGTGCGCGAGAGAAAAAAATGATGAATTTTTGACACGAAAGGCGTAGAGAGGGGGGAGGATTTCTGTGATACTTTAACCATGGAACGCGGCGCACGGGACGAACGAATGCCGGCGCCAAACCAATTTTTCATTTCACAGAGCATAGATTCCGGGAGGTAATTATGAGTGATCTGAGCCACAGAAAAGGAAGCCGCACCCTGCACTTTACCGACAAAGCAGGACACGCACTTGCCAACACCGATCTCACCGTCCGTCAGACCGGGCATGAATTCCTGTTCGGATGCGGCGCGTTCGATGCCCTCGGGGCTACCGCGACCGCGGAGGATATGGCGCGCTTCCCGGCGGACAAGGCCGAGGCGTTCAGAGCCATGTCGCAGGACCGCATGAAAAAATGGCAGGACGTCTTCAATTACGGCACCATTCCCTTCTACTGGGGACAGTTTGAGCCGAAGGAGGGAGAGCCGCAGACCGAGAGCCGCCGCAGAGCGGCCGAGTTTCTTCGCAAGGGCGGTGCGCGCGTCAAAGGGCATCCGCTCTGCTGGCATACCGTCTGCGCCGACTGGCTGATGGACTACGACAATGCCACGATCCTGCAGAAGCAGCTCGACCGCATTTACCGCGACGTAACGGAGTTCAAGGGGATCGTGGACATCTGGGATGTCATCAACGAAGTCGTCATCATGCCCGTTTTTGACAAATATGACAATGCTGTCACCCGTATCTGCAAGGATCTCGGAAGAGTCCGTCTCGTCAAGGAAGTCTTCGATGCGGCGCACGCGGCCAATCCGGACGCCATGCTCCTGATCAATGATTTCAACCTGTCCGAGAGCTATCGCATCCTGATCGACGGATGTCTGAACGCGGGCGTTCCGATCTCCGCAATCGGCATTCAGACGCACCAGCACCAGGGCTATATGGGCCGGAAGAAGCTCGAGGATGTCTTAGAGCGCTTCTCCTTCTTCGGACTGCCTCTGCACTTCACGGAAAATACGCTGGTCTCCGGCGAGATCATGCCGCCCGACATCGTGGACCTCAATGACTATCAGGTGGATGAATGGCCGACGACCCCCGAAGGCGAGGAGCGCCAGAAGAAGGAATGGGCCGAGATGTATCAGATCCTCTTCGAGCATCCGCTGGTCGAGGCCGTCACCGGCTGGGATTTCGCAGACGGCGCCTGGCTCGGAGCTCCCAGCGGACTGATCCGCAAGGATGGCTCCCTCAAGCCCTCCTACCTGGAGATTCGCCGCCTCATCAAGGAAGAATGGTCCACCGATCTCACCGTCCGCACCGACGCACAGGGAAATGCATCTGTGGAAGGCTTCAAGGGCGACTATGAGGTCACCGCGGATGGCAAGACCGGCACCTTTGCGATCGGCAAGGCTGCCAAGGGCGCTTCCGATACGGTCTACCTGGCGTAAGGACTTTCGATGCTTTCCGCCTTCTTTACCGCTTCTTCCAGAGTCATATCATAGAACAGGCCGGCGCTCAGCGTTCGGCCGTTCTTTTTGTCATCGACGAAGGCTCCGACCACCACACCGGGAAGGGCGCTCTCCGGCGCATTCGGTGCATGCGGTCCGCCGAGGTCCGTGCGGCACCAGCCGGGATCGGTCAGATTGATCATGACATCCGTTCCCTGCAGCTTTGAGCCGAGGTCGATCGTGACCTTGTTCAGCGCCGCCTTGCTCGCGGAATACCCTGCCTGCTCGGGCTCGAGAGCGATTCCGCTCGTCGTATTGACGATGCGCCCAAATCCACGCTCGATCATGCCCGGCAGGAAATGATAGCAGATCATCATCGGCGCCGTTGTGTTGATCATGAAGCTCTTCGTGTAATCCTCCTCCGGTGTCTTCAGGTATTCCGTGCGATAGGCCACCTGCATGCCGGCATTGTTCAGGAGGATATCGACCTGCTTTCCCGAAGCGTCGATCTCCTCCAGCATCCGGCGAACGGACTCCGGATCCGACAGCTCCGCTTCCACGGCGAAGGCTTCCACGCCCAGATCTTTCAGTTCCTCCAGCACAGCGGCCGCGTGTTCTTTCTTCCTGCTCTGCACGATGATATTGCAGCCCCGCTGCGCCATAAATACAGCGGCCAGTCTGCCGATGCCGCGCGCTCCGCCCGTGACCAGGGCCCATTTCCCTTTTACTTCTACCATTTTCCCTTCTCCTTTTTTGTGATCGGTTCCTTTGTTTTACGTTTTGCAGCCCAGTCCTACCGGATGTAGGATCCGAGTCTTTTCTTAACATAGGCAAGGCTCTCGAGATACTCCTCATCGGTGTGCAGGTGCTCGATGATCATCGGCATGTCCGGATCTTCCCGTGTCGCCAGCTCCGCATAGAGCTCCAGATCCAGCGCGCCCTTGCCGCAGGCCACCTCCTCCAGACGGAAGGTGAATTCCTCCGCCAGATGCACATCCTTGATGTGACAGCTGCAGATCCGTCCGCCCAGCTTCTCAAAGCATTCCCGCAGAAATGCATCATTGAAAAAATACCGCTGCGGCGATGTGATCATATTCACGACATCGAGATGCACGCCGAAGGCCTCGCGGTCCACATCCTGCAGGAGTTTACAGTATTCCTCCGGACCGGTCGGGATCATCCAGGGCATCGGCTCGATGGTGTATTTGGTGGTTTTCGGCTGCGCACGGTCTATGACCTCACGGATCATTTCCACGGCCTGCTGCCATACCTCTTCGCTGAAATTGCCGCGGTATCCCCCGTCCCAGCGGGGGCCGCAGGGCGTTCCCACCACATTCACGCAGCACCTGGCTCCGATCGCGTCCGCCAGCATAAGCTGCTCCGCCGCATATCCGATCTGCTTCTCGCGCTCTGCCGGATCCGCCGCCAGCGTATTGCGCCATACGCCGACCTCCGCAATGGTCAGTCCGTTCGCACGGGCTGCCCTCTCATAGGCTCCGATCACCGCATCCGTCGCGGTGCAATCCACGGGGAAAACCACGGTTCCCGTGCCCAGCTCCGCCATCCGCTCCGCCCACTGCTCCGGTGAGCCGTGCTGCAGCGGTGACGATAATCCCAGTCTCATACCTTCCTCCTTCTCTCAGGCCGGTCGCCTTCTCCGGGCGCTCTGCCTGCATCCTGAGCCAAACCTTTCCCCGCATCCATCCCCCGGCTTAGGGGTAGATCGTCTTGTGCAGGACCGTCGGATCCATCGCCTGCAGCGATCCCACGCCGGTTCTGGCCATCACGCCGCGCAGCTCCGCGTCCATCTCCCGGATGCGTCCTGCCACGGCCTCCGCGCCGTCTTTCAAAAACGGCATGAGGTGCCGTCCCACCGAGACCGCCTTGGCGCCCAGCGCCAGCGCCTTATACACATCCATACCGCTCTCGAATCCGCAATCCACGAAGACCGGGATCTTCCCATCCACCGCCTCCAGGATCGCGGGCAATGCCATCAGCGGCGGCAGAGAATAGTTCATCATGCCGTGATGGTGGGATACCTGAAGTCCGGCCGCGCCTGCCTCCACACATTTGCGCGCATCCTGCGCACTCAGCACGCCCTTGACGATGAAGGGAATCTTCACGGAGGAGATATATTCCTTCATCTCCTCCAGCGTCTTCGCCTTCATCGGGATGCCGAGCACGTTGTCGTAGTCGCCGCTTCCCGAGAAGGCATGGTCGATGTCCATGCCGACGGCAAAGCAGCCGATGTCCTCCGCATGTTTCAATTCCCGCAGGACCTCCGCGTGATCCGCCATGGGCTTCACGATCTTGATCGTCCGGGCCCCGGTCGCGACGATGCGCGCCAGCTCCTCGTCATCGCCCATGCCGACCCAGTGGACCGCGCCCGCCATCCGCGCGCCCTGCGCGTAGATCTCCATTCCGTTCGGCGCCGTATTCCCCAGATGGGAAAGGGCCGCCGTCATGACAGGTGTGTCAAAATGCTCCCCGTAAAGCTCCATGCCGCTGTCCGGAAGCGTCGCATCGATGTAGCGCGTTTCCAGAAGCAGGGAATCCAGATAATTTCTTGTGATCTGATCCGAATTGGATGTGAACAGTTCCATGTCATTCCTCCTTGAAGGGATTTTGTGCGGAATTTCCTCTGACAGTTTCTATTTTGCATGAGCGGAAGGCGTTTTACCAATTAAGATTTAACCAGCTTTCATCATGTTTTGTCCTGCCCCGGTCGGCGGATGGATCTGTAAGCGAGCACGCCTTCCGCCTGCCGGTTTTGTTGCAAAAAAGACCGCAGACAAAATGTCTGCGGCCTTCTTACACATGATACAGGGGAAATCCGTCATACGGACACATCCACGGAGGCCCCTTCCATGGGGGCAAGGCCTCCTCCGCCGGGCATGGACAGAACGGGCGGAGCGGCAGAAAAGTGGACCGCGGCGGGTGCTGCGGAAACGGAAATGGAGCCGGAGGCGCCGGAAGGGCCGGTGGGAGCGGCTGCGTTATCGTTTCCGACCATATGGCGGATCATGCTCTTCAGATAGTCCATGTCCGCCTTCACGAGGTCGCGCTCCTCAGCCGAGCGGTGCTTTTGCTTGAGCTTGGCCAGCTCCTCCTCGGACATGTGGGGATCGATGACTTCAAGGAGATCGAGCATCTGCATGCTCTCCTCGAGCTGCTGCATTTCCTCTTCCCCGAACTGCGAGATCAGCTCGGAGAGCTCTTTGGACATGGCCTCCACGCTCTCCATCAGATCCTCCTGCATCTTTTGCTGCTCCTGCTCGCGGATCTGTGTCTGTTCCCGCATGCGGGCCGTCTCCTCCTGCAGCTTTTCGCCCACGGCTTCCCCGGCGCTCTGCTGCAGGTGCTCCCGCTGCTCGAAGATTTTGTCCTGTGCCTGCGTGATCTCTTCCTTTGCCGCATCGATGGGACTCAGTCCCATACTGCCCGCCCGGTCCCGGGCTTCCTCCATCCGCTCATCCGCGGCCTGGGTGTGCTCCACCAGCTCCTCGAGCTCTAGATGGCGCATTTTGCGGCGTGCGATCAGTTCCACGCGGCGCGCATGGGTCAGCGCGATCTGGAGCTGCTCCGTGTCGGCGCCCTTCCGCGCCATCTGCCGCCGGACTTCATTCACCTTCCGGCTCGCCGCCAGTACCGCCTGTCCGGCGCTGACCGAGGTCTTTGCCCGCTGGATCTTGTTCGAGACATCCTTGTAATTGTACTTTGCGGAGGGCTGGAGCTTTTCTTCTTCCGTCTCCTCCACTCCGTCCGTCAGTCCCGGGATCCCGGTCTGGCCCTCCGCGGAGAATACTTTTTTCTGATTTTCCTGCTGCTCCGTCTTTTTCATCTCACGCAAAAGAAGGCGCAGATCCTGGGATTTGCCGCCGCTATGCGCTTTCTGATCCGATGTCTTTCCAAGGGAAAGGCTCACGCGGGATACACCTGCCGCATTCGCTTTCTGTCCGCTCAGAAAGAGCTCCTCCTCATAGGAGACCGGTTTTTGATACATGGGGGATAGATTTGTAACCTGACGCAAAGAAATATTCATGGCGGCCCTCCCTGGCACCATTGCCTGCCGGCATTTCGCGCAAATCCGTTTGCGCAGCCGATTCTTCGGGTTATCTAAGTGCTATATCGGCAAAGCCTTGCGGACTCTTAACCCCTATATATCTATTCTTCTATCATTCATGGTAGAATGAAGAAAAAATCTGTATGGAGGTAGGATTTATGAACAAATATCTGGCACCGGACGCGGAAGGGACGGCTGCTAAGCTGCCCGCGCGAAGCGAAGTACCGGTCGAAATGACCTGGGATCTGAGCGATATCTACGCATCCAAGGAGGCCTGGGATGCGGACGTCGCGAAGATGATGGAGATGAATGACCGCCTGGCGACCTACGCGGGGCGTCTGGGAGAGAGCGCGCAGGTGCTGCTCGAGGCGCTCCGGCTCTATGAGGCGATGGGCAAGATCATGGAGCTGGTGGAAGAATACGCGATGATGAGCCACGATCAGGATGTCACGGCGCCCGAAGGGCAGGAGCTCTACGGCCGCTACCAGACCCTCATCGCAAAGTATTATGAGCAGATCGCGTTCCTGCAGCCGGAGATCCTGGCCTTCCCGGAGGGAAAGCTGGAGGCGTTCACCGCACAGGAGCCGGACCTGAAGTACTATGACGTGACGCTGCGCGAGATCGTCCGCATGGCGCCGCACACCTTGAGCAGCGAGATGGAGGCCCTGCTGGCATCCGCGCTGGATCTGTCCGGCACACCGTCCAACTGCTACGGCATGCTGGTCAACGGCGACCTGAAATTCCCCACCGTCAAGCATCCCACCACCGGCGAGGACGTGCAGATCTCCAACGGCCGCTTTGTTCCGATCCAGTCCGGCCAGGACCGCGCGCTGCGCAAGACCGTATTTGAAGCCTTCTATACCCGTTATAAGGAATTCGGCAACACCTGGGCCGCAATGTACGAAGGTCAGGTCAAGGCTTCCGTATTTTTTGCGAAAGCCCGCAAGTATCCGAGCAGCTTTGTGGCTGCGGTGGATGAGGTGAATGTCGACCCGGCCGTCTGCGACCATCTGATCGCCAGCGTGCACGAGCACGGGCTCGAGCGGATGCACCGGTACGTGCGCCTGCGCAAAAAGCTCCTGGGCGTGGACGAGCTGCACATGTACGATGTCTATGCGCCGATGGTGAAGGATTACGAGGCAAAATACCCTTACGAGCTGGCGAAGGAGATTTCCCTGAAGGCGCTGGCCCCGCTGGGCGAGGACTATCTGGAGCTCATGCGCAAGGCGTATGACGAGCGCTGGATCGATGTCATGGAAAGCGAAGGAAAACGCGGCGGCGCTTACTCCTCCGGCCCCTTCGGCGTCCATCCCTACATGCTGCTCAATTACAACAACACGCTGGATGATGTGTTCACCCTGGTGCATGAGATGGGGCATTCCATCCACACCTGGTACTCCGATCACAACCGGAGCTTCCTCGATTCCCAGTACACGATCTTCGTCGCGGAGGTAGCTTCCACGACCAACGAAGTCCTGCTGCTGGAGTACATGCTGAAGAACGCGCAGAGCCGCGAGGAGAAGGCAGCGCTGATCAATCACCTCCTCGAGAGCTTCAAGGGTACGCTCTTCCGCCAGACCATGTTTGAGGAGTTCGAGCGCAAGACACACGCGATGTACGAAGCCGGCGAACCGCTGACCTTCGACCGCCTGTGCCGTACCTATCTGGACCTGAATAAGGAATACTTCGGACCCGACATGGTCTCCGATGATCTGATCGCCTGCGAATGGTGCCGGATCCCGCACTTCTACATGAATTTCTATGTGTACCAGTATGCGACGAGCTTCTCGGCCGCCGTAGCCATCGCGCACCGCATTCTCGAGCAGGGCGCACCGGTGGTGGAGAAGTACAAGGAGTTCCTGAAGAGCGGCTGTACCAAGAGCCCCGTGGAGCTTCTGAAGATCGCCGGCGTGGATCTCTCCGGTCCGGAGCCCGTAAATGAGGCGCTGGATGTGTTTGAACAGGCCATCATCGACATGGAAAATCTGTAACATCGGTACATGCAAAAACCGGGGAGCTTCGGCTTCCCGGTTTTCTTTCGGCTTTCTTTCGCTTTTTGCGTGCGGTCTTGCCTTCGCGTAGCGTCTGTCTTACGCGCGCTGCTTCTCCCGCAGGATGTATTCCACAAATTCCTCTTCCGGAATGGGCTTTGAATAATAGTACCCCTGCTCATAATCACAGCCGAGCTCCCGAAGCTTCGTGGCCATCTCCTGATCCTCCACACCTTCACAGACGATCTCCAGACTGCTCTCCTTGAACAGCTCGAGCACATGCAGCAACATGGGATTGTCGTCGCGGAAATACGCCCAGACGATGGATTTATCAATCTTGACGATCTTCAGCGGCAGGCTCAGCACATTGATCAGGTTGGAGTATCCCGTCCCGTAATCATCCAGGGAAAACTCGATGCCGAACTGGGCCAGTTCCATGATATTTTTCCGCACGATCTGATTGCCGGAATGATTGCTCTCCGTGATCTCCAGATTGATGCGCCTCGAATCGATCCGGCGCCGGTAAAGCACCTGCTGCAGCTCCTCGGAGAGCTGCTCCCGCATGCACTGGACCGGAGAGAGATTGATCTCAATATAGTCCAGTCCCAGCTCATTCATATCATGATTGCAGATGAACTCGCAGGTCTTTTCAAACACCTGATGGCCCAGCTGTATGATGCTTCCGTTCTGTTCGGCGAGACTGATGAACTCGTCCGGATAGATCATCCCGAGTTCCGGGTCCCGGATCCGCACCAGGGCCTCCGCGCAGCTGATCCTTCCTTCATGGTTGGAATAGATCGGCTGGAAATACACCAGAAGCGAATTGCCCGTGATCGCCTGCTCCAGGGCTTTTCCGACCTCGATCTGCCGCCGGATCCTGGCGTACATTTCCTCATCGATCGTGACATCGGCTCCCTTGCCGCGCAGCCGGGCTTCCTCCGAGATCAGATCCAGCAGAAGATGCATCTCCCCGACGCTCTTGGTGGAGATGGCACTCCCGTTGCAGAAAAAGCTGGTGGACAGATAATACGGATCCCCGTCCAGCAGAAACGGTTCCTCAAAGCGGCCTATCAACCGTTCCTTCGCGGCATCCCTCTGCCGGTTATCATCAAACATCATCATGAAGCGGCCGGAATGCACATAGAATTTCGGGCCATCCAGAAAGTGGAAGCGGAAGTATTTTCCCACCATCTCCAGCAGACGGTCCATATTGCCTTCGCCATACGCAAGGCGCAGGTCCTGGTAATTGTCCAGCAGCAGGACCAGAAAGGGGCGATAGGTCCGGTACCTGAGATCCTCCGCCTTCAGGGTGCTCAGGCCCTCCAGATCGAAGAGCGTGGTTACGCGATCCCGGAAATAGTCCGGATTCTGATAAGACAGGAAGATCACCAGGATCCCGAGGGAATTGAACAGGGAAATGCTCTGCGTATGCGGCAGGAAAAAGGTCTGCAGAACCTGGCCGACCAGGGCGAAACCGATGGCAATATTCAGCGCCAGCCAGGTCTCGCTGCGCAGGATCTTGCGGATCCGATGCAGGTATATGCCACTGATGATGAAGAAATAGAGGGACTCCCAGAAGAGCAGATCCCGCAGCGGTCCGTAGACGAATTCCCCCTCCGGCGTAATGCTGAAGATCTGGTGGTTCAGCGGAGAGAACAGGATCAGCACAAATATGGTTACGACCGGCAGATATACCAGAATCTTGGTGCGAAGCTTCGTATATTTCAACCGGCTTTCCAGATTCAGACAATAGATAAGAAAGACGATCGGATTGACCGCCTTGAAGCCATAATAAAGTATATTGATCAGGTACAGGCTCCACACCGGAAAAATCTGCGGGAAGCTGCACATGATGCTGGAAAGGATATCGGTAAGCGCCACCATCCAGACGGAGATCATCACCAAGTAAAACAGCCGGTTTCTGCGCAGAGGAAGTTCCTTTTTGTGGATCCCGTAGAGTCCCAGGATCATCATGACGAGCATGGCACTCACGTCCAGATTCAGATCCCACTTCATAAACATCTCCCCCTTCCCCGTTTCAGCCATACCGACCGGAGCACCGGGTCAATCGGATACAGCCTTATTATAGGGGGAGGGGGAGAAATTGTCTAACATTTTATAGCCTGTTTATGGAATTTTAAGACTTTTTGTCATTTTCCAAGTGGTTTTCCGAAAAAGCCATCTCAGGCCATGCCCGCAAAGGCCTGCTCCAGATCGGCGATCAGATCCGCCTTGTCCTCCAGGCCGCAGGACATGCGCACCAATCCGGCGGGAATGCCGGCTGCATTCAGCTGCTCCTCCGTCATCTGGCGATGGGTGGAGGTTGCGGGATTGAGGCAGCAGGTCCGCGCATCCGCTACATGGGTCTCGATCGCGGCCAGCTTCAGTCCTTTCATGAACTTCTCCGCTGCCGCTCTGCCGCCTTTCAGCTCAAAGGAAACCACACCGCAGCCGCCGTTCGGAAGATATTTTGCGGCAAGCTCGTAATATTTGTCTCCCTTCAGGGTCGGATAGCTGACATGGGCGACCTCGGGACGCGTCTGCAGGTATTCCGCAACCGCCTGTCCGTTCTCCACATGGCGCGGCATGCGGACATGCAAAGATTCCAGCCCCAGGTTCAGCACATACGCATCCTGCGCGGACTGCTTGCAGCCGAAATCACGCATGAGCTGTGCCGTGCACTTGGTGATGAACGCCCCTTCCTTCCCGAATTTCTCGGCATAGGTGATGCCATGGTAGGATTCGTCCGGGGTGCACAGACCGGGGAATTTGTCCGCGTGCGCCATCCAGTCGAAATGCCCCGCGTCCACGATCGCTCCACCGATACAGGAGCCGTGACCGTCCATGTATTTGGTCGTGGAATGGGTCACGATATCCGCGCCCCACTCGATCGGGCGGCAGTTGACCGGCGTCGGGAAGGTATTGTCCACGATCAGGGGCACCCCGTGCGCATGAGCAGCCTTTGCGAATTTCTCGATGTCCAGCACGGTCAGGGCCGGATTCGCGATGGTCTCTCCGAAGACGGCACGCGTATTGTCCTTAAATGCGGCGCTGAGTTCCTCCTCGGTGCAATCCGGGGAGACGAAGGTCGCCTCAATCCCCATTTTGGCCATGGTGACCGCGATCAGATTGAAGGTCCCGCCATAAATGGAGGACGATGCCACGATATGGCTTCCGCACTCGCAGATATTGAAAAGAGCAAAGAAATTGGCCGCCTGTCCGGAGGAGGTCAGCATCCCCGCCGCGCCGCCTTCGAGCGCCGTGATCTTCGCCGCCACCATATCACAGGTCGGGTTCTGCAGACGGGAATAAAAGTATCCGGATGCCTCCAGATCAAAAAGCTTTCCCATGTCCTCGCTGGTATCGTATTTGAAGGTCGTGGACTGAATGATGGGGATCTGCCTTGGCTCTCCGTTCGCCGGGGTATAGCCTGCCTGCACGCATCTGGTATTTAATCTGTACTCCATATTTCCTGCTCCTTATCCTTTTGTACCGGTTTTCTGTCTCTGGCGAAAAAACCTGCCAAAGAGATATTCTATACCTCTTTGGCAGGTTTGAAAAGTAAAAGGAATATTTATGCAGCTTTATACAAGCCGGAATACCGGGATGAAGTCGATCGGCGCGGGGCAGGTAAGTGTGACACCACCGTCATAAACCTTTCCGGTATGGATATCCTCCCATTTCCCGGCAGGCAGATAGACCTCGCGCTCTCTCTGTCCGAGCTCCAGAACCGGCGCCACCAGATATTTTCCGCCGAACATGTACTGATCCTCAACCTCCCAGCACTTAGCATCCTGCGGGAACTCGTAGAACATGGTGCGCAGCAGCGGGGATCCGTTCTCGGAAGCCTCTTTGTAGATGCTGTCGATGTAGTCGACAAGGGAGAGGCGCAGCTCCAGGTGCTTTTTCATGATGCGCTCCGGCTCGGCGCCGTAGCTCCAGATCTCGTTGGGCTGACCGGTGTGAAGATATCCGCCGCCGAAATCGCGGGTGTCAAGAGGCGGAATGTCATAGGGTCCGCGGTCTCCGTGCATGCGAAGGATCGGGCTGAAGACGGCATATTCGTACCAGCGCAGCAAAAGCTCCACAAAGTCGGGATCGTTCACATCGTCGGTCATGAAGCCGCCGATATCGGTCGTCCACCAGGGGATGCCCGCGATGCCGATGTTCAGACCGGCCACCACCTGATCGCGGAAGGCCTCGAAGGTGCTGGGCACATCCCCGGACCCGAAGAGTCCCGCATACTTCTGGCTTCCGACCCAGGCGCAGCGGACGAGGTTCACAATGTCCTTCTGTCCTGCTGCCGTCATGCCCTCATAGAAGCCACGGAGATAATTTTTCGGGAATTCCAGGCCCACCTTGGAGGCGCGGCCGGTGCAGTAGCGGATATTGTCAAAGTGGTAAATAATGCTGTCGGGCTCGGAATTGTCCAGCCAGAACAGATCGATGCCGAGGCGGGAATAGTTCTCTTTGCATTTCTTCCAGAGATATTCTCTCGTCGCCGGATTGAAGGGATCGATGGTGGCGCACTCGCCCTGATAATCGTAGGTCTCGCCCGATCCGCGATCGCTCCGGGAGAGCAGTCCCAGATCCGCCATCTCGGCATAATTCTCGCTTCGCTTGTCGACGGAGGGCCATACGGAGACCATCACCTTGATGCCCATGCGGTGCAGCTCGTCGCACATCGCCTTCACCTTGTCCTCGGGCCAGTAGGTCTCGTCAAACCGCCAGCTTCCCTGGTACGGCCAGTGGAAGAAGTCGATCACGATGACATTCAGATGGATCCCCTGCTCCTCGTACTTATGCGCCACCTCGAGGACCTCCTCGGGCGTGCGGTAACGGAGCTTGCACTGCCAGAGCCCCATGTAGTCTCTGCTCATCGCGGGCGCACGGCCGACCACCGCCGTGTAATTCTCCACCAGCTCCGCCGGGGTATCGGCCACCGTGATCCAGTAATCCATCTCATCGGTCTCGTCCGCGAACCATTCGGTCAGGTTCCTTCCGAAATTCACCTTGCCCGTCGCAGGAAGGTTCCAGAGGAATCCATACCCCTGACTGGACAGCGCGAAGGGAATCGCCATCTGGGAATTGCGCTGCTCGAGATCGAGGGTACAGCCCATCAGGTCAAGGTGCGGCTGCTGGTACTGCCCCATGCCGTAGATGCGCTCCCCGTCATTGCGCTCAAAACGCACGGCCAGCTTGAAGGAATCGGAAGACAGCCCCGTAAACTCTCTCGGCGGCACCTTCAGACAGCGGCTCTCACGGGTCAGCGGCACACCGTAAAACCGGTTGTATTCATAGAGAACGCGGGTATCATCGCGGAAAAAGGCGATGGTCCCGGACTCGTTCACCTCCGCGCGGATCCGTCCGTTGGTGATGGAGGATACATGCGGATCCGTCACGATCTGTGCATTTCCCTTTTCCACTTCCTCCGTCAGGGCATGCGCAAGGCCGCTCAGGGCGGGCAGCACGGTGCAGCGCACGCGGAGCGCATTTTTCCCCCAGGGCTCCAGCTGAAGATATTCATTGCCTGCCCTTCCGATCAGGGCATTTCCGGACTGTTCAAATCTCATGTTCTCCTCCTTTGTCTTCCGCTCAGGGTCATTTTCGGTGCAATTATTTTATTATGCGAAGGGCACTTGTTTCAACCTGCATTATTCGCTATTTTTGCCCCTATTTTTTCAGATTTTACCAAAAAGGGACGATGGATCCTCAGGCACCGTATCTGGCCTTCCGGTAAGCCTGCAGGGCGCGGTAGTACGCCGTGAAAAGAAGGGGCGAGCGCATGTGCAGGTGCAAAAGGCGCCGCTGCTCCTCGTCGTAGCTGTCCCGGTAATCCGGTGCCGACTCGAAATCCGGGAAATAGCTGCGCATCCCCTCGCGAAGCTCCCGCAAAAAATGCAAATCGGTCCGGTCGCTGGTCTGCATATAGGAAAAGAGGGTATTCACGTAGTAGAGGCGCGTGAAGGCAGAGCAGATCGCGTCGTAATATTCATCCGCCAGGTGCTTTCCGGAAAAATAATCCGCGAAGCCCTTTGCGGCTTTCATCCGGTCATGCAGCCGGTCCATATCCACCGTGTGAACCGTTGAGGCCTCGTGCTGGTAATAGGCGTAGAGCGGCTCGTCCACCAGCTCAAAATGCGCGAAATTGCTCATCCAGATCGGTGCCGCCATATTGTCCTCATAAAACATGCCTTCCGGGAAGGTCAGCCGGTTTTCCTCGATCACGCTGCGGCGGTAGATCTTGACCACCATACTGCCCGGCAGCATGATAAAATGCTTCTTCATCTCCTCCGTCATGGGGCCGGTAAAGGCCGGATCATGCACCTGCACCGGCTTGCCGATCTCCCTTGAATGCTCTTTGGTGATGTGATACTGACATCCCACGACATCCGCCCCGGTCGCGGCCGCCTTCGCCAGCAGCTTTTCAAACATGTCGGGCGCGGCCCAGTCATCGGCGTCCATGAATCCGACGAAATCCCCCTTTGCCGCCTGGAGTCCCAGGTTCCGCGCGCCGCCCTGTCTGCGGTTCACCTGAGAATAGATCGGCCGGATCAGGCCGGGATAGCTCTCCCCGTATTCCCGCAGGACCCGGGCCGATCGGTCCGTGGAGGCATCGTCCACCGGCAGGATCTCATACTGCTCCTCCGGCAGCGTCTGCGCCACCAGCGAGTCCAGGCAGTAAGCCAGCTTCCCGTCCGCTGCCATATTGTACACAGGTACGATGATACTCAGCTTCATACAGTTCTCCTCCCGCTACTTTCCGGAGCTTTCGCTTCCTTCCCCGGCCGTCCCGCGTCTCCCCGCGGCCCGGCTCCACTCCTCCAGATAGCTCTCATGCCCGCAGCCCGCATTTTCCCAGCTTTTCAGCGTCGCAAACCCCTGTAGCACGAAGGTGCTCAGAAAATCCGTAAATTCCTCTAAAGAAAGCTGCTTATTCTGTGTCCAGCTGGTCAGCATGGAGAGGGCTCCTGCTGCCGTATACTCCAGGTACAGCACCAGACGGGCATTCTGCTTCTCATCCTCGGAGCGGTATTCTGCCAGGAAGATCGTGATGACCAGATTTTTGATCTTGTCGATGAAATGCGGCAGGAGTCCCTTGTGATTGAAGAGGCTCAGCTTGTGGTAGTCCTGCGTGATCTTCCGGTAGAGCTTCTGGATGAACTCATAGGGCTCAAAACCCGGGGTAATCCCCCGCGCTGTGCGGAAGATCGGCTCATACTCGGCCATCCACATCTCTTCCACCTCACCCACGAGATCGTCCATGCTGTTGTAATACACGTAGAAGGTCTTGCGATTGATCTGCGCCCGGTCGGCCAGATCCGAGACCGTGATCCGGATAAAATCCCGTTCCTCCAGAAGAGACCAGAAAGCGTCCAGAATGGCGGCCTTCGTGCGCACCACGCGCCGGTCCGTATGTTCTGCCTTTCCGGCCGCTTCCTTACTCCGGACATTCGCCCCCTGCGGGGTTCCCTTTTTTCCCATCTTCGCTCCTTCCGCGCACCCGCTGCGCCGCGTTTCGGACAGCAATATCCGGTAACACTTGTGGCATATCTGTTTCCTAAGTAACATTGCCGGATGCATTGACCATTGCAGAGGTTCCACGGATAAAATTATAATATCCATGGTTTAAATTGGCAACAAATGTTACCTTTTTCAAATTGCGTTCACGGAAAAATAAGGAGGTCCTATGAGCAATTACGAACTCTGCTGCTGTTCCACCGCGGATCTGAACCACGCGTGGTACGAGCACAGAAACATCAAGACGGTTTGTTTTCACATCTCCATTGACGGGGTCGAGTACCCGGACGACATGGATGTTACCATTACGCAGGAAAAAATGTTCACCGAAATGCTGGCCGGTAAGGAGGCGCACAGCTCTCAGGTCACGACCGGCGCGTACATCGATTTCTGGAAGCCTTTTCTGGAGGCGGGAAAGGACGTTTTCCACGTGACGCTCTCCTCCGGAATCTCCGGCACACTCAATTCCGCCATGCTTGCAAAATCCGAGCTGGAGAGCCAGTATCCTGACCGCAGGATCGTCGTTGTCGACTCCCTTTGCGGCTCCTCCGGATACGGTATGCTGATGGATTATCTGGCCGACAAGCGGGATGAGGGGTATTCGATCGACGAGCTGGAAAAATGGGCGCTGGAGAATCGCACCCGCGTGCATCATTGGGTGCTTTCCACCGATCTCACCTTCCTCATCAAGGGCGGACGTGTCAAGCCCGCAGCCGGACTGCTCGGCAAGATGCTCAATATCTGCCCGATCGTAGAGCTCTGTGAAGACGGAACCCTGAAGGTCCGCGAGAAGGTCAGAGGACGCAAGAAGGGTCTGGCGCGTGAGATCGAGCTGATGGAGCAGCACGCCGATGACGGCTTAAGTTACAACGGCAAGTGCTACATCTGCCATACCGAGGAGGCGCTCGGACAAGAGCTCCGCCGGATGGTCGAGGAGAAGTTCCCCGGCGTCCGCGGCAAGGTGGAACTCCTTAAGACCGGCGCCACCATCGCCGTCCATCTCGGACCCGGCACTGCGGTGCTCTTCTTCATGGGAGATGCCAGAGGCAATTAACCCATGGACCTGGCCGGCTGACGCCTGCCCGGCGACCAATCTTTCGTCACACAAAAAATCCCCCGGATGAATCTCATCCGGGGGATCTTTTTATGCTTTCTTTAAGCTTTTACAGCAGTCCGGAAGTTACTGGTTCTTCCAGGTGTTGTACTGATTCTGGAACTCAGCCAGAACCGTCTGATATCCTGCTGCATCCAGAGCTGCCTGATAAGCCTGAATGGTGGACTCTACGTCAGCAACTGCAACGCCGCCGTTCTCAAGAGGGAAACCATACTGCTCAAACAGGTTAGCGCAAGCGGTGTACTCAGCCTCAACAGGAGTCTTGTCGAAACGGAAGCCTGCTGCACAGGAGGTGTTTGCACCACCGTTGAAATCCTTGTACAGGTCAGCCTTGTTTGCAGGCTCGTTGTCAAGCGGAGTTACGATCGTTGCGGAAGCGGACTCCCACATGGAGTGGTTGTAAGCTTCGGAGTGCTGAGTAACCTGGCCGTTTCCATCATACTCATAATCCTCGCCCTCGATACCGAAGGTGTACAGATCAGCGAGCTTGGAATCGGTGTAAAGCAGGCCCATGAAATCGATGCAGGCCTGAGCCTGTTCTGCGGAGCTGTTTGCGGTTACGCAGTAGCAGGAACCAAGAGCGGAAGTGCTGTGTGCATATCTGCCGGTAGCAGGCTGCATGGTAACATCCTGGCCATAACGGGAATCTGCCTCGTCATTGACAGGGATGTCGGTCCACCAGGAAATAGCCCAATCCTGAGTCTGGGTGGTGGTATCGGTGGTGGTCTTGGTTACTTCGTCCTCAGAGATGTATCCCTTAGCCGCATAATCAGCCATCAGGGTGCAGAACTCAAGGTACTCATCGGTAAGGATGGTGTCAACGACTTCGTTGGTCTTTCTGTCTACTGCGAAGAAGTTGGTAGAGGAATCAGCAGTGAAGAAATCAAAGCTGTCGATGTACCATCTGTAGAACATAGCGGTCTTCTGGGTAAGCAGGGGGTACTTGAGGCCGTCAGCCTTAGCATCGGCAAGCATCGGCTCAAGGTCAGCCAGCGTCTTGACACTGGAGATATCCCAGCCGTGAGCGTCGATCAGATCCTGACGGAACATGAAATCGTAGCCTTCTACGTTATCCTTGTAAACAGGGATGAAGTAGTTTCTTCCGTTGTACTTGGTAGCATCCCACTGTCCTGCATCCATGGAATTGTAGAGCGGAGTGCCGGGAAGCAGATCGGTGATGTCATAAACTGCATTCGCAGGAACCAGATCGTTGGTGCCGATGGTGCCTTCCCAGGAAGCAGTCCACAGAAGGTTGATCTCGTTGTTGGCAAGTGCCAGGTTTGCTTTCTCAGTGTACTCACCGGAACCGATATCGGTCAGAGTGATCTGTACATTGATCTTGTCTGCGATGTAAGCGTTGATCGCATCCTGAACCTTCTGAACCTGTGCGGTATCAGGGTTAGCCAGGTTGAACGTACATCTGTAGACGTTGATGTTGACGGCGCCGTTATCCGTGGTCGCTGCGGATCCGGTATCCGTCGTGGTGGAAGATCCGCTGTCCGTAGTGCTGGAAGCAGTGCTGCCACCGGTGCTTGCGGTGCTGCCGGTATCGCTGCCGGTAGAGCCGCAGCCTGCGAGCATGGACATAGCCATTGCTGCAGAAAGTACAAGAGCTAATACTTTTTTCTTCATAAAATCCTCCCTTTATGAATTTGATATATATCCTAATGTCGGCGTTATTGCAGACATTTGAATATCTGTTTCGGATGCCTGTCTATACAGACAGGAAAGGAATGCTTTTCGTCACCCCTTGACGGAACCGACGGTCAGACCCTTGATGAAGTACTTCTGGAAGAAGGGATAGACCACCATGATCGGGGCAATGACCACGACCACCGTTGCCATCGTCGCGGAGTACTGCGGGATCGTGCCACCCATGGCTGCTCTCGCAGCGGCAGGGACGTTGTTGTTGTTGAGCAGGAACTCGATACTCTTCTGGATGTTGATCAGCAGCAGCTGCAGAGGCTTCTTGTTGTCGCTCGTGATATAGAGCAGTGCGTTCTGCCAGTCATTCCAGTATGCGGTAGCCATCATGAATCCGACCGCCGCCAGGGAAGGCTTCATCAGCGGCAGGCAGATCTGGAAGAAGGTCCGGTACTCGCCGGCGCCGTCGATCTTGGCCGCTTCCATCAGTTCATCCGGGATACTGTTCGCTATGTAGGTCCGCAGGATGATGACATTCATCGTGCTGGTACACAGGGGAAGGATCAGCAGCCAGAGGCTGTCCTTCAGGTGATAGTAGCTGGTGAACACGATGTATCCGGAGAGCTGTCCACCGTTGAACAGCATCGGGATCAGCAGATAGATCGCAAGGAACCGTGAGAGGCGGAAGTCCTTGCGGCTGATGGAATATGCGAACATACTCATGATCAGCAGGCCCAGGAAGGTTCCGGCCACCGTTACGAAGATCGTGACCCCGTAGGATACCGCCAGCTGTTTGCCGTACCTCATGACGGTGGTGAAACCGGATGTGGAGAGCACCTTCGGGAACAGGGAGAACCCGTTCTGAACGATGTATTTCTCATCCGTGAAGGCTGCCACGAACACCAGCAGAACCGGGACCGCGCAGAACAGCGTATACAGCAGTAAAATGAAGGCCAGTACATATTGCCCGAATCCGATGCGCTCTCTCTTGGAGGGCGCCAGATCCAAATTCTTGTTTTTGCTCATCTTCTCTCCTCCTTAGAACAGTGCGTCTTCCGGTGCAATCTTGCGAACGACTCCGTTTGCAAAGAGCATCAGGAGCAGTCCGACTACCGACTGGAACAAAGAGGTAGCTGCCGTGAATCCGAAGTTCGAATTCTTGAAGATGGCATTGAGTACGTACGAATCAATAACCTGGGTCGTAGGATAAAGGATACCGCTGTTTCTGGTAACCTGATAGAACAGACCGGTGTCGGAACGCATCACGTTACCGACGGAAAGCAGGAGCATCACCGTGATCATCGGGATCAGGGAAGGAAGGGTGATGTGCACGATCCTCTGCCACTTGCTCGCGCCGTCGATCTCAGCCGCTTCATAGAGCGAGGAGTCGATGCCGGCCAGCACGGACATGTACAAAACCGATCCGTATCCGGTGTCCTTCCAGATCTTGGTGATCAGCAGGATCGTTGGCCACAGACTTGGGGTGGAATAGAATCTGGTGCCCGTTCCCAGCACGTGATTGATGATACCGGTGTCACTGCTGATGAAGGCATACACGATGAACTGAACCGCCGCGTAGGAAATGAATACGGGAATGATCATCAGGGTCTGCATCGCCTTGCCCATCTTCTTGAGCAGCAACTGGTCGATCGCGATGGCCAGGGTTACATTCAGAAAGGTTCCCACCGCCGTGAAGAGCAGGTAGTAGAGCACCGTGTTCTTCGTGAAGCCGAGGAAGGTATCCTTGGAAGCGATCAGGATCCGGAAATTCTCCAGTCCGTTCCAGGGGCTTCCGAAGATTCCGAGCGTGTAGTCATATTTCTTGAAGGCCATGACCAGACCTGCCATCGGGACATACATGATGAAAAACAGAACCAGAAAAACCGGAAGTGCCATCACCACATGTGCTCTGTGTTTCCAGGTATTTCTCAGAAAATCCTTCATTCCCTAAACTTCCTCCGTTTTCTTATGATAAGCGTTTCACGGAACCGCCTACATATACTCTTCCGTCGATGGTGATCTGCTCCACCTTCGACTCCTTGGGATGCTCAATCGTCTCGATCAGTTTCTCCGCCGCCGTCGTTCCGATCAGTTCGGCATTCTGGCGAAGCGTCGTGAGATGCGGTGTCAGATGTCTCGTCCAGCGGACCCCGTCATATCCCACCACCGAGATGTCGTCCGGGATGCGCAGACCTCTGGTCGTGATCGCATCGATCCCGCCGAGTGCCGCGAAATCATCCGGATAGAAAATGCAGGTCGGCGGCTTCGGCAAGGCCAGAAGCTGCAGCGTTCTCTCGCGGTTGGGATCCGTCTTCCGGTACTCGGATGCGAGCAGGTACTCTTCCGGCAGATTCAGTCCCAATTCGGCAGCGGTCCTGCGGAATGCCCCGAGCCGCTTGTCCGTCACGGAGGAGGCTCCTCCGTATACATAAGCGATCCTGCGGTGTCCCATCTGGTAGCAGTAGCTGAGCAGATCCCGGATCCCCTGCTCATCGTTGGAGATCACCGTTGTGTGATTGGGAAACGCGTAGTCCACCGTCACCATCGGAATATCGCTCGCCGCCAGCTCCTTCACCTCCGGGTCGTCAAAATCGACACAGGCGATCAGGACACCGTCAAATCCGCGATACTTGGCATGCTCCAGATAGGAAGCATGATTGATGGTATTGGTACTGATAAAGGTTATGTCGTATCCCTTCGACTCTACCTTCTGTTTAAAGAAGTCGAGCACCAGGGAAAAATGTTCATGCGTGAGCCCGTTATTGGCCTTGTCCACAAACAGGATTCCCAGATTGTAGCTTCTCCTCGTCTTCAGCGCCTTAGCGGCCGCATTCGGTGAATACCCGAGCTGCTTGGCAACTTCCCGAATGTGCTGTTTCGTTTTCTCCCCGATGTCTGTGTGATCGTTCAGCGCCTTGGATACGGTTGCTATGGATACGCCACAAACCTCGGAGATATCCTTCATGGATGCCATGCCCTAAAGAAATCCCTTCTGTTTGCCCGGATGCATTCCTCCGGTTTGTAAGACCCGTGCTTTTACTTAAATATGGCTTAAATCCTTCACTTAAACCTTTTCTTTTTCGATCGGCAATCGTTAGAAAGTCTGGCGAGAATCGGTTTAACTTAAAACTCAACTTAAACCTTTAAGTGTCTACACTATATCGCACCTTGCCGAAAAACGCAACCCCTTTTTTGAATTTTTGTTGTCACATTTACGAAAGAATCAGATTTTTTAAAGTTTTTGTTGTGTAAATTGCAAAGATGTCTTATAATCCCCTTAAACGATTAACTTAATCGTTTTCTACGATTGTACAGATATCCGTACAATCTGCGCAGTTTCCGGTTTTTTTCGACTGCCACAGCAACCCCGTTCTGAATGATAAAGGAGAGTATTATGAAATTTGGTTATTTCGATGACGCCAACCGGGAATATGTCATCACGACTCCCAGGACTCCGCTTCCCTGGATCAACTACCTCGGATGCAACGAGTTCTTCTCCCTGATTTCCAACACCTGTGGAGGCTATTCCTTCTATAAGGATGCAAAGCTTCTGCGCCTCACCCGCTACCGGTACAATGACATGCCGCTCGATTGCAACGGCAAGTACTTCTATATTAAGGAAGGCGACACGCTCTGGAATCCCGGCTGGAAGCCGACCCAGACGGAGCTCGACTCCTACGAGTGCCGCCACGGCATCGGCTACAGCAAATTCTCCGGGAGCAAGAACGGACTGAAGGCGGACATCTTAAGCTTCGTTCCCCTGAAGGATACCTGTGAGATCAGCCGCCTGACGCTGACCAATGAGAGCGGCGCAGACAAGACCTTCTCCGTCTTTTCCTATGTAGAGTGGTGTCTGTGGAACGCGGACGACGACATGAAGAACTTCCAGCGCAACTTCAGCACCGGCGAAGTGGAAGTGGTCGGCTCCACCATCTATCACAAGACCGAATACCGTGAGCGCCGCAATCACTACGCGATCTATTCCGTAAACGCGCCCATCACCGCTTTTGATACCAGCCGTGACGCGTTCATCGGCGCTTATCACAGCCCTGCGAATCCCGAAGCCGTTCTGGCCGGCAAGCTGACCGGTTCCATCGCCAGCGGATGGTCTCCTGTGGCTGCTCACCAGCTGGATGTCACCCTGAAGGCCGGCGAGAGCAAGGATTTCATTTTCGTGCTCGGCTATGTGGAGAATCCGGAGGACGAGAAGTGGGAGTCCCATCAGGTCATCAACAAGACCCGTGCGATCGCCCTTCTGGCAAAATATGACACCGATGCCAAGGTGGATGCCGCTTTTGCGGAGCTGAAAGAGTACTGGAACGGTCTGCTGAGCAAGTACACCGTCGAGTCCTCCAATGACAAGGTCAACCGCATGGTCAACATCTGGAACCAGTACCAGTGCATGGTGACCTTCAATATGTCCCGTTCCGCTTCCTACTATGAGTCCGGAATCGGGCGCGGCATGGGCTTCCGTGATTCCTGCCAGGATCTGCTCGGCTTCGTGCATCTGATCCCCGACCGTGCACGCGAGCGCATCATCGATATCGCTTCCACCCAGTTCCAGGACGGCAGCGCTTATCACCAGTACCAGCCTCTGACCAAGAAGGGCAATTCCGATATCGGTTCCGGCTTCAACGATGATCCGCTGTGGCTGATCGCCGGTACGAGTGCATACATCCGCGAGACCGGTGACATGACCATCCTCGATGAGATGGTTCCCTTCGACAACGACGAATCCGTCGCACAGCCTCTGATGGAGCACCTGAAGAGATCCTTTGACTACATTGTCAATCACAAGGGTCCTCACAAGCTTCCGCTGATCGGCCGTGCGGACTGGAATGACTGTCTGAACCTGAACTGCCACTCCACGCAGCCCGGCGAATCCTTCCAGACCTTCGGACCGAGTGAAGGTCCCGTCGCGGAATCCGTCTTTATCGGCGGCATGTTTGTCAAGTACGGCCTGGAGTACGCGGAGCTCTGCGATCTGCAGGGCAAGGCGGAAGAGGCTGCCAGAGCGCGCGCCGAGGTCGAGGAGATGCGCAAGGTCCTCCTCTCCGACGCAGGCTGGGACGGCGACTGGTTCGTCAGAGCCTATGACTCCTACGGCAACAAGGTCGGCGGCAAGGAGTGTGAGGAAGGCCAGATCTTTATCGAGCCGCAGGGCTTCTGCGTACTCGCCGGTGTCGGCGTCGAGACCGGTCAGGCTCAGAAAGCGCTCGATTCCGTCAAGGAGCGCCTTGATACCCAGTACGGCATCATGATCCTGCAGCCCGCTTACACCGTCTATCACGAAGAACTCGGCGAGGTTTCCTCCTATCCGCCCGGATACAAGGAGAATGCCGGTATCTTCTGCCACAACAATCCCTGGGTTTCCATCGCGGAGACCGTCATCGGCCGCGGTGACAGAGCTTTTGAGGTCTATCGGAAGACCTGCCCCGCATACACCGAGGAGATCAGTGAGATCCATCGCACCGAGCCCTACATCTACTGTCAGATGGTGGCCGGCCGCGATGCCAAGTTCCACGGCGAAGGCAAGAACAGCTGGCTGACCGGTACCGCCGCATGGACCTTCGTCAATATCTCCCAGTACATTCTGGGTGTGTATCCGACCCATCAGGGACTGTCCGTAGACCCTTGTGTACCCTCCGATTTTGGCGATTTCAAGGTGACCAGAAAGTTCCGCGAAGGCACCTACCACATCAGCGTTCGCAAGGCGGACGGCATCCAGAAGGGTGTGAAGGAGCTGATCGTCGACGGTCAGAAGGTGGACGGCCATATCATCCCTTATGTAAAGGGCAAGACCGAATATCAGGTCGAGGTCGTCATGGGATAAACCACTGCATAAACTCTTTCTTTTTCATATTTTTTCCTTTGAAAGCTCTCCCGAAAGGGAGGGCTTTCGATTTTTCGGTGAATATGTTACGATGATTTTGCCTGCCAGACAGGGTTAACACAGGTGACCTTTGCATCCGGGCGCGGCCCTATTCGCCAAAATCCCGAATAAGAAAGGAAACGATATGTCTGAATTCATTTTTCCGCAGGATCCGAAGCCCTCTCCGAGCTGGGGTGTCCACGACCCTCATATTTTCCGGGATCCGGTCAGCAAAAAGTATTATCTGTACTGCACACACGGCAAAGCATACTCCTCGCCCGATCTGATCCGGTGGACCGCATTGGAAAATGTGATCCCGGTTCCTCCGCAGGATGTGATCGATCACACCGGGAGCAGGGATGTCTGGGCTCCCGACCTGTTCTACAACGGGTCGGAATATCGCATGTATGCCTCCGTTTCTACCTTCGGATCGCAGAATTCCGCAATCTTTCTGGCGGTCGGTTCCTCTCCGGAGGGGCCGTTCGAGCCGCGCGGAACCGTCCTGCGGACCGTGAACGGAGATCCCTGCAATGCCATCGATGCCAATGTCATCGCGGACGTTAAAACCGGCGAGCAGTACCTGCTCTACGGTTCCTTCTGGGGCGGGATTTATATGCTAAAGCTCGACCCTGCCACCGGAATGCCTTTGGGGCGCCCGGATGGGGTCCTGCACCGGGATGCGGATGCGATCCATCTGGCAGCGCGGCCGCAGGAGCATGACGGCGCCATCGAGGGCGCCTATATGATCTACCGCCCGGAGACGGAATATTATTATCTCTTCGTATCCTACGGCTCGCTCAACAGCGATTACAATATCCGTGTGGGACGCAGCCGCGCGATCACCGGCCCGTTCCTGGATCCCGACGGGAAGGATCTCCTCGCGGAAGACGACCGGAAGGGAGAGGTGGGACACCTCCTCATCGCCGGTTATCGCTTCGAGGGGGACCGCACCGGATTCATGGCCCCCGGACACAATTCCGTTCTGCGGGATTTCGACGGCTCCTGGTACCTGGTGCATCACATCCGCCCGCACAATTTCCACCATTTCCAGATGTCCCTGCTCCATGTGCGCCGCATGTTCTGGGGGGAGGACGGATGGCCGGTCGTAAGTCCCGAACCCTACGCAGGAGGCTACCCACAGCCCGTGGATCCGTCCATGCTCTGCGGCGAGTGGGACTATATGAAATTCCGCCCGACGATCCCCCAGGGGCTGACCACCACCGTCAAGCTGATCCTGAAGGAGGACGGAACCGGCATGCTGGCCGACTCCATCCATGCAAAATGGCACACGGAGCGTTCCCTCGCGTCCGGTTGCCACGACTGCACCACACTGGTGCTGGAATATTCCGGCTGGAAGGACCGCATCCTTCTGATGCCCGTCTGGGATCAGGAAAATAAAGTTCCCGCCATCGCAGGCTGCGGGTTGGACGCGGAGCATCGCACCGTCTGGATCAAGCAGTTCTTCGAGGATCGCTGACACGAATCGCACATAAAAAACCGGAACGCAAGGTTCCGGTTTTTTTGCTTACAATTTCCACTTTTTCCGGCCCTTCTTGGGATCCGTTCCGGAAGATATGCCTGCGCCGGCCTTCTCCACCTCGTTCAGGGAGTCGCCGGTGAGTTCATCGAAGCGCTTGAGCGCTTCCTTCGCCTCATTCGAGAGCTTATCGGGCGTCTGCACCACCAGCGTGACGTAGTGGTTGCCGCGCACATCCTTGTTTCTCCAGGAAGGAACACCCTTCCCTTTCAGGCGGACTCTCGTATCCGTCTGCGTGCCGGGCTTGACATCATAAACCACCTTGCCGTCCACGGTATCGACAAAGACAGGACCGCCAAGGGCCGCCACGGCGAAGGAGATGGGAACCACGGAATAGATGTCAAATCCGTCTCTCTGGAACTTCTCATGGCGCGCCACGATGCACTCCACGCGGACATCGCCTCTCGGGCCGCCATTAATGCCGGGATCTCCGAGGCCGGGCAGATTGACTGCCTGACCGTTATCGATGCCGGCAGGGATGTCGACATTGTACTTCTTACGGATGGGAATATAGCCCTTTCCGGCGCAATCCGGGCACTTCTCGCGGATGATCTTGCCGGAGCCGTGACAGTCGGGACAAACTTCCGTAGAACGTACCATGCCCAGCATGGACTGTCTGGTGCGCACCACCTGTCCCCGGCCTCCGCAGGTAGAGCAGGTCTCCGGGCTGGTTCCCGGCTTGGCACCACTTCCCTTACACTTCGTGCAGGTCTCCTGGATCGTGAGCTCAATCTCCTTCTTGCAGCCGAAGACCGCCTCCTCGAAGGTAAGGCGCACGGACGTGCGGATATTGGCTCCCTTCATGGGACCGTTGCCCGCCGAACGGCTTCTGGTGCCGCCAAATCCACCGCCGAACAGATCGCCGAAGATATCGCCGAAACCGCCGAAAATATCGCTGAAATCCATTCCGGAGAAGTCGTATCCGCCGGCTCCGCCTCCTTCGAAGGCCGCATGTCCGAACTGATCGTACTGCCGCCGCTTCTCGGGATCACTCAGGACCGCATAGGCTTCGGAAGCTTCCTTGAATTTGGCCTCCGCCTCCTTGTCACCGGGATTGGCGTCCGGATGGTACTTCTTGGCAAGCACGCGGTAGGCCTTCTTCAGGGCCGCGTCATCTGCACTTTTATCTACTCCGAGGACCTCATAGTAGTCCCTCTTCTGCTCTGCCATTTGTTTTGTTTCCTCTCAGGTGAAAATTAACGCACGGGAACCGACGGCCCCGTTTTCGTCCGAAGCTGTCGGTTCCTTCCCCTTAAATCAGAGGCTTTGCGTCCAAATCTGTATCTTATACCTCACGGAAGTCAGCGTCAATCACATCGTCATCGCCGCCGTTGCTTCCGGTAGCGGATCCGCTGCCCGCATTCTGCGTGGCGCCGTCGAATCCGGCACCGCTGAAGTCTCCGCCTGCTGCGCCCTGGCCGCCCTGCTGCTGCGCTGCGCTCTCGTACATCTTGGTGAAGACACCCTGAGCGGAACCGGTCAGCTTCTCCTTCGCTGCCTTCAGCTCATCGATGTCGCTCTCGCTCGCATTTGCATCGTTGCCGCGGACTCTGTCGAGGATCGCCTTGACGGCATCGACATCTGCCTGCACCTGGGCGCGGTCGCTCTCGGACACCTTGTCACCGACTTCCTTCAGAGCCTTCTCGGTCTGCATCATGAAGGCATCCGCGTCATTGATCGCTTCGATGTTTTCCTTCTTCTTCTTATCCTGTGCCTCGAACTCCTGTGCTTCCTTGATGGCCTTATCGATCTCCGCATCGGACATGTTGGAGCCGGCGGTGATGGTGATATGCTGCTCCTTGCCGGTTCCGAGATCCTTCGCGGATACGTTCACGATACCGTTGGCATCGATATCGAAGGTAACCTCGATCTGAGGGATCCCTCTCGGAGCGGGAGCGATTCCGTCGAGACGGAACTGGCCCAGCGTCTTGTTGTCATTGGCAAACTTACGCTCACCCTGTACCACGTGGATATCCACCGCGGTCTGGTTATCCGCAGCCGTGGAGAAGATCTGGCTCTTCTTGGTGGGGATGGTGGTATTGCGCTCGATCAGCGGAGTAGCCACGCCGCCCATGGTCTCGATGGAAAGGGTCAGAGGAGTGACATCCAGCAGCAGGATATCGCCGGCAGACTGATCGCCTGCAAGCTTGCCGCCCTGCACGGAAGCACCGAGTGCCACACACTCATCGGGATTCAGGCTCTTGCTGGGCTCCTTGCCGGTCAGCTGACGAACCTTCTCCTGAACGGCGGGAATACGGGTAGATCCGCCGACCAGAAGCACCTGTCCGAGATCTGCGTTGGTAAGTCCGGCATCCTTCATGGCCTGCTGCACGGGCACTGCGGTTCTCTCCACCAGATCTCTGGTCAGATCATCGAACTGCGCACGGCTCAGGTTCATGTCGAAATGCTTGGGGCCTTCTGCGGTAGCGGTGATGAAAGGAAGGTTGATATTGGTGGTCATGGCGCTGGAAAGCTCTTTCTTGGCCTTCTCGGCAGCTTCCTTCAGTCTCTGCATGGCCATCTTGTCGCCGGACAGATCCACGCCTTCCTGCTTCTTGAACTCGGAGAGCATCCAGTCAATGATCTTGTTATCAAAGTCGTCGCCGCCGAGGTGCGTATCACCGTTGGTCGCAAGGACTTCGATGACGCCGTCGCCGATATCGATGATGGAGACATCGAAGGTACCGCCGCCGAGGTCATAAACCATGATCTTCTGCTCTTTTTCATTGTCCATGCCGTAAGCAAGTGCTGCAGCCGTGGGCTCGTTGATGATTCTCTTGACGTCCAGGCCCGCGATCTTACCTGCGTCCTTGGTCGCCTGACGCTGTGCGTCATTGAAATATGCGGGAACGGTGATGACCGCCTCGGTGACCTTCTCGCCCAGATAGCTTTCCGCATCGCTCTTCAGCTTCTGAAGGATCATAGCGGAAATCTGCTGCGGGCTGTACTTCTTGTCATCGATCGTACGGCCGTGATCCGTACCCATATCTCTCTTGATGGAGGAGATGGTCTTCTCCGCGTTGGTGACTGCCTGACGCTTTGCAGGCTCACCGACCAGACGCTCGCCGGTCTTGGTAAATGCGACGACGGAGGGTGTGGTTCTCGCGCCTTCCGCGTTCGCGATGACGGTAGCCTTACCGCCTTCCATAACTGCTACGCAGCTGTTGGTCGTTCCTAAATCGATTCCGATAATTTTGCTCATAATTTTTTCCTCCTCCTGGGATGATTGTTTTGTTTTTTTATGTATGTCTACTCGGGGTTACCCGGGGTTGTCCTGTTTCTGCGGCTACTCCACAACGGATACCATGCTGTGACGCACCACCTTGCCGTGGCAGGTGTAGCCCTTCTGAAGCTCCTGCGCCACCGTTCCGGATTCGTACTCCTCGCTCTGCGTCTGCATCACCGCATTGTGCAGGTTCGGATCAAACGGCTTCCCGACGGCCTCGATGGGCTCGACGCCCAGCTTCTCAAGTTCCGTCATCAGCTGCTTGTAGACCCGGCTCATGCCGTCCACGAAGGGATCGTTTTTGTCCTCTTCCTCCACCGTCGCGAATCCGCGTTCAAAATTGTCCACCACGGGAAGAAGCTTTTCCACCACGGAACGGACGCCGAGCTCAAAGGTCTCGCTCTTCTCCTTCTCGGTGCGGTTGCGGAAATTCTCGAACTCGGCCAGCTGGCGCTTCACGCGGTCCTCAAGTCCCGCGATCTTCTCCTGCATGGCTTCCTTTTCCTTATCGATCTTGGAAGCCTTTCTGGCTGCCCGCTTCTCTTCGCGGGTCATCCGGTGATCCCGGTCCTCCGCATCCCCTTCCGCGGCTTCCGCCTCGCCGGCGCTCTCCGTGTCCGTCGCCTGCTCCGCTTCCTCCGGCTGCTGCGCATCTGCGGGCGCTTCCTCTTCGGGAGCCTCCGCCGCCGCTTCCTGTCCGGGTTCGTTTAATGTCTCGTCCTGTTGCAAGTCCTTTTCTTCTGCCATAGCTAATCCTTTCTGCCGTATATATCATCCAGCCTGGTCTGCAGTGTCTTCAGTGTTCCGACCACCTTGTCGTAATCCATGCGCTTCGGTCCCACGATACCGATCGTACCGCGCAGCCCGTCGCCCAGCTCGTAAGTGGCTGTCACCACGCTGCAGTCCTTCATACTCTGTATGCTGTTTTCACCGCCGATGTAAACCTGTATTCCGGTACTCTCACCCTCGCTGCCTTCGCCGGAGGACGCGAGCAGATTCCCGAGAAGCTGCTTTTCTTCGAAGGCTCCGATGAGCTCCCGTGCATTGGACTGATCCGCCAGCTCCGGGTAACGGAAAATATTGTCCGCACCGCTCGTGTATACCTGCAGATCCTCTTCCCCGGCGATCGCCTCGCCGACCGCGTCCAGAACCCCGCTGACCAGATCGCTGTGGATCCCGGCCTGCGCCTTCATCTTCCCGATGATGCCAAGGTTGATATCCTCGATCGCCAGTCCGCAGAGCTGCGTGTTCAGAAGCATGTTCAGCTTCAGGATCGTCTCATCGTCCAGCGTCTCCGCCACGGGAAGGATGCTGTTCTTGATCATGTTGCCCTCGGCCACGATCACGGCCAGGATATGTCCGTCATCCACACGGGAAAGCTGCAGAAACTTCAGCTTGTTCTTATGAACCGACGGAGCCGAGATCATCGTGGCGTACTGGGTATCCCGCGCCAGTAGCTTCACCAGGCTCTTGAGCATGTCTTCCATCTTGTCCTGGCGTTCCAGAAGCATATCCTTCATCTCCGCCAGTTCCTGCTCCTTCGCCTCCATCATCGTATCCACATAGAAGCGATAGCCCTTGTCGGAAGGAATCCTTCCGGCCGAAGTATGCGGCTGCAGGATGTATCCCATCTCCTCCAGATCCGCCATCTCGTTCCGGATGGTAGCCGAGCTCAGATTCAGATCCGTGTACTTGGAAATGGTGCGACTGCCCACCGGCTCGCCGGTCTCCAGATAGTTGCGGATGATCGCCTGAAGAATCCTGGCTTTTCTCTCATCCATCTCCATTTGGCTGCCTCCCTTCGGATTGTTAGCACTCATCTGAAAGGAGTGCTAATATCTACATAACCTAAAATATCACCACCCCTCGGAGGTGTCAACCTATTTTCTATAAAAACTTTGGAAAACAAAAGATCCGCTGCATATGCAACGGATCTTCCATTTCATTTCTATTTGAACAATAACAGCGAAAGTTACGCAGATCAGATGTCGAAGTCTCCTGCAGGCTTGCCGTCCACAACCACATACACCTTGTTCTCTTCGGTCTTGACATACAGATCGACATTTTTGTCCGCCTTGATACCTGCATTGTGAGCCAGGTTCAGAAGCTCAGCGGTGGAAAGGGACTTGCCGGCGTACTGAATGGTAACGTTCACCTTGGTCTCAGCGACCTTCTTAACCGGAGCTGCTGCCTTCTTGGCAGGAGCCGCTGCCTTCTTGGGTGCTGCTGCCTTCTTGGCTACGGTCTTCTTGGGAGCTGCTGCCTTCTTGGGAGCTGCTGCCTTCTTGGGTGCTGCCTTGGGAGCTTCCACTGCCTTGGGAGCCTCAACTGCCTTGGGAGCCTCTGCCTTTACCTCTGCGGGCTTAGCGACGGACTTCTTCTCAACTGCCATTTCATTTCTCCTCTCTAACTAATACTCTCATCTTTCCTACATATGAGTAAAAAACATGTGTTTTCTATCTCAATCGGCACAAGTGTAGTACATTTACATTCTTTTGTCAACTTTTTTGCCCTTCAAGCCTTGATTTTTCGCCATTTTTTTGAGAAAGAGGTGATAAGGGTCTAATTTTTTATGCAAAAATACAACAAAACGATCATTCCGAGTGCGATCCGATACCATCCAAAAACCTTGAAATCATGGCGTTTCACGTAGCTCATCAGGAAACGCAAAGCAAAAAGGGAAACGACGAAGGCTACCACGGTACCCACGAGCAGAACGGCCAGCTCCGATCCGGAAAAATCCAGTCCGAACTTCACCACCTTCAAAAGGCTCGCCCCAAACATGACCGGGATCGCCAGGAAGAAGGTGAATTCCGCAGCCACGGTGCGGGACACTCCGATGAGCAGTGCTCCCACGATCGTGGCACCGGATCTGGAGGTTCCGGGGAAAACAGCGGCCAGCACCTGGAAAATGCCGATGAGCAGCGCCGTGTGGAAGGTGATCTCCCCGAGGGTGGTAATCCGCGGATCCCGCCCCTTGTTCCAGTTCTCCACCAGGATAAAGGCGATACCGAAGACGATCAGGGCCACGGCCACACAGGGCGGATTGTAGAAAAGCCGGTCAAAGACATCGTCGAAGAGTCCGCCGATGACAGCTGCCGGGACGCAGGCCACCAGGATCTTGCCCCAGAGGATCCAGATGTCCTTCTTGAAATAGGAAGAAAAACCGGTGCGCCCCTCCGCCTCGCGCTCCGCCTTCGTCAGTGCAAAGGGCCAGATCTGCTTCCAGAAGAGCACCACCACCGCCAGGATCGCGCCGAGCTGGATCACCACATCGAACATTTCGAAAAAGTTCTCGCTCGTCCCCTCAAAGGGAAGGAGGCTTTCCACCAGGATCAGATGCCCCGTACTGCTGATCGGAAGCCATTCCGTGATGCCCTCCACGATGCCATAGATGATTGCCTTGATGATATCCAACATGTTTCCGTTCCTTTCCGATTGTTTTTCTTCCCTTCGGGAAGTGTCCCCTCAGAGAGCTTCCCTTAAGGGATCGTTTTGTCCGCTTCAGGGGATCTCCTCATACTCCGTATCCGCGAGATAGGCCATCATCGCTTCGAATCTCTTCTCCGCGTCCGCATACCCCTCGTTGTAAAGGGCCATGAGCTTCTCCTCATCCTTCTCGATCCGGCCGACCTCTCCCTTGTGCTGCGGGCGCAGGACAAAGGCCCGTCCGTCCTCCTCGCACTCCTCGATCAGATCCAGCGTCTGATTGTAGGTCACATGACGGTCCCGCATGATCTCGTACATCTTCGGATAACGCGCGTAGCGTGCGCGGATGGCCGCCAGACCGGCCTTGGATTCCGGCTTTCTCACATATCCGATCTCCTTGGTCATGACGACGATATTTTTCTCATCCCCGTCCCAGATCGACTGCTGCAACGGGATCGCGTCGCTGATCCCGCCGTCCAGATACCGTCCCTTCCCGATCCGCACCGTGCGGGAGATCAGCGGAAGGCTCGCGGATGCCTGGATTTTATCCATATCCTTCCGAAGGTCCTTCGCCTCGAGGTACTCGGGTTCGCCGGTGACGATGTTGGTCACGACCGCGTAGGCCTTGCCGGGATAGGCTGCGTAGGTATCGTAGTCAAACGGGTTCAGAAGATCCGGAACCAGATGGTATGCGTAATCCACATTGAAAAAGTCGCCGGTCAGGAACAGAGGAAGCGGCCCGCAGTAGCTCCGGATGTTCACATTGTCCATGATGACATCGCGCCCGCGCCCCTTCTGCCTTGAAAGGTAACTCGTCATATGGCAGGCGCCGGCGGACACCCCGTAGATCCTGGAAAAAAAGATGCCCTGCTCGAGGAAAAAGTCGAGCACGCCCGCCGTGTAAAAGCCTTTCATGCCGCCGCCCTCCAGCACGAGGCCGGCATGATACATTTTATTCCTGTGTGTCTGCTCCCTGGGTTGTTCCATCTTTTCGCTCTCTTCCGCCGGTTTTCCCGGTTCTCCCGGATGATCTGACGCTTCGGGTTCTTCCGGTTTTTCCGGCCCTTCCGGCTCAACCGGTTCTTCCGGATGATCGGTCTTCTCCGGTTGTGTGATCTCCTGCGGCTCTTCCTGTACTTCCGGTTTATCCGGCTCTTCTTTCAGTTGTAAGCGGTAATTTCGAACCATGCTTCTGCCCCCCTGCTTTCACGTGGTTCCGGTATCGTTCGTACAGCGATCGCTGCCCTAGTAATTTTCCCGGATAAATTTGCGGAGCACCGGAAGACTCCTCTCCACCTTCTCCGTGGCGATGCAGTAGGCCATGCGGTAGAAGCCGGGCGCGCCGAAGCTGTCGCCGGGTACCAGCACCAGATCGTATTTCAGCGCCTTTTTGGAGAAGGCCGCGGCATCCTCCTCGGGCGCCTTCGGGAAGATGTAGAAGGTTCCGCCGGGCCGCACGACCTGAGCACCAAGGCTCACCAGCTCGTCATAGATCAGGTTCATGTTGCGCTCGTAGACGGACAGATCCGCCGTGATGTCCAGGCATTTTGCCACCGCCAGCTGAATGATGGAGGAGGGGCAGTTGTGCCCGATGCCGCGGGAGATCTGGCCGCACATCTGGATCAGGGTCTTTGCATCCTCGCAGGCCGGATTCACCGCCACGTAGCCGATACGCTCGCCGGGGATGGACAGCGACTTGGAGAAGGAGTAGCACATGATGGTATTGTCATAATATTTCGAAGGGCAGGGCGCCGCCTTGCCGTCAAAGACGATCTCGCGATAGGGCTCATCGGTGATGAGATAGATCGGGTGCGAATACTCCCTGCTGCGCGCGGTCAGGATCTGTGCGAGCCTTGTCAGTGTCTCCTCGGAGTACACCACACCGGAGGGATTGTTCGGCGAATTGATCAGAACGGCCGCCGTCTTCTCACTGAGCATCTCTTCAAAGGCCGCGAAGTTGATCTGGAAGGTATCCGTCTGCGCCGGCACCACCTTCAGCACCGGACCGGCATGATCCACATACGGATGGTACTCCGGGAAAAACGGCGCAAAGGTCAGGATCTCATCCCCCGCCTTCGCGATCATGCGAACGGCATGCGCGATCGCGCCGGCCGCACCGCTGGTCATGAAAATATGATCCATCTCGTAAGGGATCCCGAAGCGCTTCTTCAAGGACTCCGCCACCGCCGTGCGCACGCTCGGGATCGTCAGGCTCGGGCTGTAGCCGTGAAGCACGTTGCTGTCCGTCTCCTGCAGCAGGCGGATCATCTCATCGGTAAATGCCTGCGGGACCGGAACGCTCGGGTTGCCCAGGCTGTAATCAAATACATTCTCATAGCCGATCTCCCGTCCGCGCGCCGTCGCAAATTCGGACAGTTCCCGGATGACCGACTTTTTTCCCAGCATATCTCTGTACATTTCCACTAACATGGCTTTCTCCTTTATCCCTGCGACTTCTTCGTGTCACATCGGCAGATCTTTGGCCTCTTCCCTGAAGGATGCCTACCTTCGGTATTCTATCATTTTCCGCGGGAATGCGCCATAAAAAATGCAGGTGCGCCTGATTTCACGCACCTGCACTTCTTTACTTTTTCGGCTCTTCTCTTTCTTCTGCGGGACTTTCCTCCTCGGCCGGCAAAGGTTCCGCGCCCTCGCTGCTTTCCGCAGCCGCCGGCTGAGGCTTTTCGACCTCGCCGTCTTCCGCCTTCTCCGCCCGGATCTGCGCGATGAACTCCGCCGCGTCATCCGGCACATCATCGAGATTCTCGCTTCCGACATCGACCTGAAGCGGCGGCTTTTTAAAGAGAATATCGTACATCACGGGGATGATGAAAAGCGTCATCAGCGTGGCGTACGCCAGACCGCCGGCGATGACCAGGGCCATGCCGCGTCCCATCTGGCTGCCCATATCATCTCCGAAGATCAGGCTGGCCTCCGCCAGGATCGTGGTCAGCGCCGTCATCAGGATCGGACGCATACGCGTCTTTCCCGTGGCGATCAGAGCGTCATGCCGCTCCATCCCGCCGATGCGCAGCTGGTTCGTGTAGTCGACAAAGACGATTCCGTTGTTCACGACCGTGCCCAACAGCACCAGAAAGCCCATCAGGGCGATGATGCTTAAGGGTTCTCCCGTCATCCACAGCGCCAGCAGACCGCCGGTAAAGGCCAGCGGGATCGTGAAGAGCACGATGAACGGGCTCAGCAGACTCTGGAACTGCGCGACCATGACCAGGTAAACGAAGGCCAGGCCGAGCAGCATCACCAGCGCCATCTGGCTGACCATCTGATTGACCGTCTCATACTCGCCCGTCAGGTCGATGGAATATCCCTTCGGCAGCTCGTAGGACTGAAGGAGCGGCTCGAGCTGTCTGGTCAGCAGCGTGGTATTGTATCCTTCCTCCACGGAGGCACTGACCGTGATGTAACGGCTCTGATTCTCGCGGCTGATGTTCACGACACCGTCCTCGAGCACCAGCTTGGCGAATTCCATCAGCTTGTGGTCCTCCGTCACTTCATTGCCGTCCTCATCGGTCGTCTTGACCGGGAAGGTGTAATTCAGCAGATTTTCCCGCGTCAGCGGCTCCGTCTCATCCACCACGCGCACCGTCATCTCGATCCCGTCCAGCGTGAGCGTCAGCGCATCCGCGGAGGTGGTCATCTCGGTCGCCAGAGTCTGGTAGATCTGCGCGGTCGTCAGTCCGAGCTTCATCGCCTTGTTGCGGTCGATGACAAGGTGCAGCGTCTTATCCGCTTCCTCCTGTCCGTTGGAGATATTGGTATAGCCCTCCACGGAGTCCACGATCTCCATGATGTCCTTGCTGATCTCAAGCAGCGTGTCCAGGTCATCGCCGTAGATCGGCACACTCAGACCGCTTCCGAGAATGGCGGACATCTGATCCATACCGCTTGAGATACTCAGGTACACATCCAGATCCGAAACCGCCGCCTCGATATCGGAGATCATACGCTTGACCTCCGCCGCGCCCGCATTGGGATCCTCCGTGAGGATCATCAGGCTGTAGCTGGTAAAATCCGTCGAGGAGCTTCCGCCGACCAGAAGCCGCTCCGAGCCACCGGCCATGGCTCCGACCGATGCGATGCCGTCGACCTCTCCGATCCGCCGGATCACCTCGTCGGTCACCTCAAAGGCCGTCTCGCGGTCCGTCTCCTCGTCAAAGCGCAGCGATCCTTCCATCTGGGCACTCACCATCTCCGGGATCAGCACGATGCCCATCCGCACCACCTGCCAGATGGAGAAGGCCAGCAGTCCGATGGCCAGAAGCAGCGGCACGACCTTCACGCGCAGGAACAGGTTCAGAACTTTGGCGTATGCGTCCTGCACACGGTCGAAGAACCTGTGCTCCTTCGGCTTCGTTCTGCGCAGCAGTGTGGAACCGGACGCCGGAACCACCGTCATGGCGATCAGCAGACTGCTCATCAGACAGTAGATGATCGTGAGCGCCATCGGAAGCATCAACTGCCGCACCAGACCCGTGGTATAGACCATCGGGAAAAAGACGCAGACCGTCGTCAGCGTGGAAGCCACGACAGCGCCCGCCACCTGTCTGGTACCCTGTACCGCGGCGCGGGGCGCGGATACGCCCTTACTTCGCAATCGGTAGATATTCTCTATGACGACGATGGAATTGTCCACGAGCATTCCGATGCCCAGCGCCATACCTGACAGGGACATCATATTTAAGGACACGCCCGTAAAATACATGCAGATCAGGGAAGTCAGAACACTTAAGGGGATGCTGATCGCCACCACGATCGTCGGCAGCACATCCCGCAGGAAGATCGCCAGGATGATGATCGCGAGCGACGCGCCGATGATCATGTTCTGGACGACATTGCCCAGGATCAGGTCGATGTAGTCGCCCTGGTTCATCATGACCGCCACGCTCAGCCCGGGATGCTCCTCCTCGAGCTGTGCGATCGCCGTCTGGACCCGCTTGCCGACCTCATTGGTGCCGGCGGTGCTTCCCTTGAAGACGGACAGGATGACCGCACGGTTCCCATTCAGCTTTGCGTAGGAATCGTTCGAATTGTCGAGGATGGTCAAATCCGCCACATCCTTCAGATACACCGGTCCGATGTCATCGATGTCCGCCAGCAGCAGATTCTCGATGTCCTCCGGAGAGCTGTAGTTTTCTCCGATCTTCAGCATCAGGGAATTGTCCTGCGCATCATCGATATACCCCGCAGGCATGGAAAAATTCTGCGCGTACAGGATCCCGGAGAGCGTAGAAAGACTCAGGAGCTGATCCGCATTGGCATTTCGCAGCGCCTCCAGCTTCTGGATCTCATATTTGGTAAGGGAATCATAATAGGTATCCCAGCCTTCCTCGATCTGTTTCTGCCCGTCCTTCAGCTGATCCCAGCCGGTGTCGATCTGCTTCTGGGCGGAATCCAGCTGTGTTTTGGCCGCATCGAGCTGGCTCTGGGCGGAGGTCAGCTGCGCCTCTCCGGCCGCCATCTGTGCCTCGGCATTGCCGAAGCCGATCGCCGCTTCCAGCTTGGCCTTCTCTATGTCCGTATAGTCCACGCCGAGGGCGCTGAGCTGCTTTTCATATTCAGCGATGATGCCCTGCGTCACCTGGATCTCAAGGACAAGCGCATCCGCCTCGGTCTGGTAGGACGCCGCGGTCCAGCTCAGTCCCGCGATGGTCTCCTGCAGAGACTGCTGCGTCTCGGTGAAGGTCGTCAGATAGACATTCAGCGCCGCGATGGCTTCCTCGCGGTTTGTGATCTCCTTCAGGTCAGAGGCATCGTATCCGGCCGCGATCAGAGTATCCGCCAGCTGGCTGATCGAGTTTCTCTCCTCCTCGGTCAGTTCCTCCGTGGTGCCAAGCTGCAGCGTATAGATCAGAGTGTTCAGGCTGCGCACCAGCGTATTTACATTGTTCAGCGCCTCGCTCGCCTCCGTCAGGGCGGCCGTTATTTTCTCAATGGCCTCCTGAAAGACCGCCTGCTGCGCCTGTTGACTCAGAAGCTGCGCCTGGTAGGCACTGAGCTGATCGAGTGCCTGCGAGGCCTGGGCGAGCTGCTCCAGGGTCTGTTCCTTGGACTCCTGCAGCTGTTGCTTTCCTTCCTCCAGATCGCCCCTGGCCTGGTCGAGCTCCTGCTGCCCCTCCGCCAGTTCGATCCGGGAATCGTTGATCTCCTTCTGTCCGTCCTGCAGCTCCTTCCGGGAATCCACGATGGTCTGCTCGCTCTCCTCGAGCTTCTTTTTCGCATCCTCGAGCTGTTCCTCCGCCTCCGCGAAGGCGTCATTTGCCTTGGCCAGAATCCGGTCGTTCAGCGCGTCCACCTTGGATGCGTTCAGTTCGATCTCGATCACCTTCTCGATCAAGCCGGACGTGCTGACACTCGCCACGCCCTCCTGCCGCTCGATGCGGGGCGCGAGGGTATCCTCCACGAAGTCGGAGAGTTCCTCCATCTCCATCCCTTCGTAGCCCGCGGCCAGATACATGGTGGCCAGCATATCGGTTCCGAGCTCCAGGATCTGTGGCGTACCGCACTCCTCCGGGAAATTCGCCTTCACCGTGTCGATGGAAGTGTAGATCTTGACCATGACGGAATCCAGATCGATGCTGTCGTCAAATTCGAGCTGCACCATACTGTAATTCTCATAGCTGTAGCTGAAGACGTTTTCCACGCCCGTGATCGTCCCCAGGCTGCTTTCCATCGGCTCGGAGATCACGGACTCCACCCGCTCGGGGCTGGCCCCGGGGTAGGTGGTGATCACCAGCACATACGGCAGACTGACCTCCGGCAGGAGATCCAGCTGCATGCGCAGGATACTGACGATTCCGAGCATCAGCATAATGATCACCATCACCAGCACGGTAAATGGTTTTTTGACACTGAACTTAGACATAATTTGTTCCTGATTCTCTTTCTTCCCCGCCTTTCAGCGCGCGGGCCATTCGTTCAAAGCATTCCGGAAGTCTGTCCGGATCGAGGGATCCGTAGTTGAGCAGAAATCTGTGTTGATACTCCCCTGCATTACCGTAACAGTATAAAGCAATCGGGTTGATTTTCACTGCATATAACTCTAAATCTTTTATTAATTTTTTATCATCAACGTCCTTATGGATACTCAATACGAAATGAAGCCCCGCAAAATCCTCCTCCAGCGTCGCCGCTTTTCGCAAGGGGGAGGCGCGGAACGCATCGATGACCTGCTGCCTGCGCGTGCGATAGAAATTGCGCATACGCGAGATGTGCCGCTGGTAGTACCCTTCCGAGAGATAGGCCGCCATCGTATACTGCTCAAGGCTCGACACGGACCCGGAGAAGTACCCGAGCTTCGTCTTCAGAAGCTCCGTCAGACGCTTCGGCAGCACCATGTAGGCGATGCGGATGGAGGGTGCGAGGGTCCGGGTAAAGGTGTTGGTGTATATGACACGCTTGTCATCCATCTCCGTAAGGGTCGGGATCGGCCGGCCGGTGTAGCGGAATTCGCTGTCGTAATCATCCTCCACAATGTAGGCATCGCGCTCTCTCGCCCATTGCAGAAGCTGCATGCGGCGCTCCGCGGACATGATGCAGCCGGTCGGAAAATGATGGGACGGGGAGGTGTGGACCAGCGTGGCCCCGCTCTCCCTCAGCAGATCCACGCGGATGCCCTGCCGGTCTACCGGGATGTGGGAGCATTTCCGGCCACTGGTTTCATACAGCCGGCCGATCCTGGTATAGCCCGGATCCTCCACTGCTACCGTGCGGGTCGACGCCAGGATCTCCAGCAGCACCCAGTTCAGGAAATCGGTTCCGGGGCCGACAAAGATGCATTCCGGATCCACATGGATCCGCCGCGAATCCCGCAGATAATCCGCGATCGCCCGCAGCAGCTCCGGCACACCCTGCATCGGCGGGGCCGTCAGAAAGTCCGCCTCGTGATCCGTGAGAAGCCGGCGCACCAGGCGCGACCAGGTGGCGAAGGGAAACGCATCGTGGTGAATGTGCCCGGAGGTAAAATCGATAAACCACTCCTTCGGCTTTTCCGGTTCCCCGGCTTCGCCGCCCCGGTCGTCCGACCTGCCTTTGCTTTCTTCCCTTTCCTCCGCTGCGGCGTCCTTTTTCTCCATGGCGGAGAACAGCTCGTCGAAGGCGCGCCCATAGGTTCCCTTGGAGGCACGCTCCCTTCGGTGGGAGCGCTCCGTCCGCTCATCCGTAGGCTGCATAAGATCCGATTCATGATCCGGTCCGTCCGGGGAGAAGGTCTCCCCGCGCCCTGCAGCCCTGCCGTCTCCGGCCTGCCTTCCCGCGTCCGCCTCCGTTCCTTCAGCGTCCGCTTCCTCCTGCGTCTCCGCCAGGCCTTCCGCCACATAGAATCCGCTTCTCGGCCGGGAGATCACATACCCCTCCGCCAGAAGCTGGGCATAGGCATTTTCCACGGTGACCACGGCGATCCCGTGATCCCGCGCCATATCCCGCTTGGAGGGAAGTCTGGTCCCCCCGGCGAGCCGCCCCGAGCGGATGTCCTCCCGCAGGCACCGGTACAGATATTCATACAGAGAGCTCTTGCCTCTCTGATCCAGCGTATACATGGGCATCGTACTACCTCCGGCACTTTCTGACCTTAGAATTTTTGTTGAAAATGGCGCTAATAATGGGTTCAGTTTTGGATTATACTCTAGAAAGGTGGAAAGTACAACGACAGAAAGGACAGACCATGAAACGGATCTTGACTATCCAGGATATCTCCTGTATCGGAAAATGCTCTCTGACGGTGGCGCTGCCGATTCTCTCCGCCGCCGGGATCGAGACGGCCATCGTACCCACGGCGGTGCTCTCTGCGCACACCCAGTTCTCCGGCGTTACGTTCCGGGATCTGACGGACGACCTGCCGGGCATCTTAGACCATTGGAAAAAGGAAGGCTTCACCTTCTCCGCCATCTACACCGGCTACCTCGGAAGCATGCTGCAGATCGGTCTCGTGCGGGATTATTTTGCCGCCTTCGGCGGTGAGGGGGTCTGCAAGATCGTGGATCCCGCCATGGCGGACTCCGGAAAATTATATACCGGCTTTGACGATGCCTTCGTAAAGGAGATGCGCAGCCTGTGCGCCGAGGCGGATGTGATCCTTCCCAATATCTCCGAGACGGCGATGATGCTGGGCGTTCCCTATCCGGGCGAAGATGCCTCCGAAGCGCAGCTGAAAGAACTGCTGGACGGACTCACCGGCCTGGGGGCGCGGATCAGTGTCATCACCGGAGCCTCGCTGGAGGACGGATCCTTCGGATACCTGGGCTATGACGCAGACCGGAAGGAATACCTGCGCTACGGCACGGCCAAAATTCCCCTCAGGTCCCACGGCACGGGCGACATCTTCGCCAGCACCTTCACCGGAGCGCTGGTAAACGGATTTGCCCCCGGGGATGCGCTGAAAATAGCCTCGGACTATACCGGCGCCTGCATCCGCAATACCTATGAGGACCCGGAGCATGTCAGCTACGGCGTGAATTTCGAGGCAGAGATCCCCTATCTCTTAAAGCTCCTCAGAAAAATATAAGCAGGGAGCTCTTGTGCACCATTTCCATTTCCTGCACCAAAAAGCCCGGACATCGCTGTCCGGGCTTGCTTTATCCTGTTCAGTTTCAGGCTTCTCTCGCCTTGATGATCTTTACGATCCGGCTGGTGCCGAGGCGCGAAGCGCCGAGCTCCAGAAAATGCTCGGCATCCTCGAGAGAGGAGATGCCGCCGGCCGCCTTGATTTTTACGTTGGGACCGACGTGCGCGGCGAAGAGCTTCACATCCTCGAAGGTCGCCCCTCCGGTGGAAAATCCGGTGGAGGTCTTGATATAGTCCGCACCGGAAGCGGTCACAAGCTCACACATTTTGATCTTCTCCGCATCGGTCAGCAGGCAGGTCTCGATGATGACCTTCAGGATATGCCCCTCGCAGGCTCTGCGGATCGCCCGGATCTCGCCTAGTACATAGTCATATTCGCCGGCCTTTAATCTGCCGATGTTGATGACCATGTCGATCTCGTCCGCACCCTTCTCCAGGGCGTCCTTCGTCTCGAAGACCTTGGACTCGGTGGTCATGTTGCCGTTGGGAAAGCCGATGACCGTACAGATCTGCATGCGGTCTCCCACATAGTCCTTCGCCTGCGCGATGTAGCAGGGCGGGATACAGATAGAAGCCGTCTGATATCGGATGGCATCGTCACAGATCCCTTTGATCTCTTCCCAGGTCGCTCCCTGCAGCAGCAGGGTATGGTCGCAGGCGGCCAGTATCTTTTTCTCGTCCATGGTTTTTTCTACCTCTTCTTTATTCATCCACACTTTTTTTGTTTTGGTCCGGCGGATCCTACTCATCCTCCTCCGCATAGGCCAGTGCGCAGCGCACGGCTCTGCGCCAGCCCTTCAGACGCTTTGCCCGGTCCTCTTCGGTCATCACCGGGGCAAATTCCTTCCCCAGCTGCCAGTTTTCCCTTACTTCCGCCCGATCCTTCCAGTAGCCGACCTGAAGCCCGGCCAGGTAAGCTGCTCCGAGCGCCGTCGTCTCAATGCATTTCGGGCGCTGCACCTGCGTCCCCACGATATCCGACTGGAATTGCATGAGAAAATCATTGGCGCTGGCGCCGCCGTCCACCTTCAGATGCGACAGGCAGACCCCCGCATCCTGCTCCATGGCGCGGATGACATCCAGCGTCTGGTACGCGATGGACTCCAGCGTGGCGCGGATGAAATGCTCCTTGGTGCAGCCTCTGGTCACGCCCACGATGGTCCCTCTCGCGTGCTGCTGCCAGTAGGGCGCGCCCATTCCGGCAAAGGCAGGCACGATATAGACATCGGCGGTATCCGGGACGCCTTCGGCATATTCCTGCGACTGGGCCGCCGTGCGGATCATGCGCATCCCGTCGCGCAGCCACTGGATCGCGGCACCCGCCACAAAGACGGAACCCTCCAGGGCATATTCCACATCATCATCGGTGCTGGCCGCGATCGTCGTAAGCAGACCGCTTCCGGAATCAATGGCCCGGTGCCCGGTGTTCATCAGCAAAAAGCACCCGGTCCCGTACGTATTTTTCACGGATCCCTCGTCGAAACAGCACTGTCCGAACAGGGCCGCCTGCTGGTCTCCCGCCGCTCCGGCGATCGGGATCTCGCCGCCGAGGACGGAAGCGTCCGTATGTCCGAAGAGGTAGCTGGAAGGATGTACCTCCGGCAAAATACAGGCCGGGATACGGAAATAGTCCAGGATCTCCTGATCCCAGCATTTCCGGTGAATGTCAAAAAGCATGGTGCGGGACGCATTGGTAAAGTCCGTCGCGTGCACCGCTCCCTTGGTCAGGTTCCAGATCAGCCAGGTATCCACGGTACCGAAGAGGAGCTCTCCGGCCTCCGCCTTCTCGCGTGCGCCGTCCACATGCTCCAGGATCCAGGCGATCTTGGAGGCACTGAAATACGCATCGGGGATCAGGCCTGTCTTGTCGCGGAACTTCTTCGCATATCCGTCGCGTCCCAGCTGATCGATCCGGTCCGCGGTACGCCGGCACTGCCAGACGATCGCATTGTAGACGGGACGCCCCGTCGCCTTCTCCCAGAGGATCGTCGTCTCGCGCTGATTGGTGATCCCGATCGCCGCGATATCCTCCGGCTTCGCCCCGGAGATCGCCATCGCCTCCATCGCCACGGAGAGCTGCGAGGACCAGATCTCCATCGGATTGTGTTCCACCCAGCCGGGCTGGGGATAAATCTGTGAAAACTCCTTCTGCTCCATCGCACAGATATTGCCCTGCTTATCGAACAGAATACAGCGCGAGCTGGTCGTACCCTGATCCAGTGCCATTACATATTTTGCCATGTTCCACCCCTGTTCCCGCGCAAGTGCGCTCTGCGCCGCATGCTGCGTGTTTTCCTTCTCCGTTCAAAGACTATACGGCCGCCACGTTGGAGGTCGCCACCACGTCTACCCCGCTGCCGCATACATTGGCGAGGACCACATCCCCGATCCGGACCGGCGCCTTCACCTCCACGGCCTTCAGCTCCTGTACACAGCGCTGCATATCTCCCTTCGGAATGTCCGCCGCTGTCTTGACCGAAACGACCGGCAGCTCGCCGCCGCTTACCTTCACCAGGCTCGTGACGATCCGGCGGGGGTCGGTCAGCTCCTTCGTGACATAATCTGCCCCGCGGGGGCAGGTATTTCCCGTGATCTCTGTGATCTTACCATCCTCCAGCGTTGCCCGGACATTGCACCCCAGCGGGCAGCGGATACAGGTAACTTCCTTCACTTCCGTCATCTTCCTTCTCCTTTCGCCCTTGCGTCACTGCGCGATCTCAAACACGATCTCGCTTCCGGCGGGAAGCTGCTCAAGATCGGCCTTCTTCAGCACCAGCTGCTCCATCTCTCCGGGCGCCAGCACATTTTTCTTCCTGGAAAGCAGGACCTGATCTCCGGCGCTCACGCGGATCGTCGCATCGCGGAAATTGGCCCCGACGCGGAAGCGGATGACCTGTGTGTCCGCCATGTGATCCGGACGGATCGTGGCCGGCACCGTATAACGCACCCCGTTTTGCCCGCGCAGACGCAGCGCTTTTTCCGCGGATGCATCCTGCTTCGCATTTTGAGACGTTTCCGACAGCCCTGTCAGATATTTGGCTGCCTGCTCGCCTGCTGCCGAAGCCTCCTCGGAGACATAGTCCACGAGGTCATGCACGTGCAGAACATTGCCGCAGGCGAAGACACCGCTGACACCGGTCTCGAAGCTCTCGTTGACGAGCGGTCCTCCGGTGATCGGACTTAAAGGCACTCCGAGCTTGCCGGAGAGCTCGTTCTCCGGAAGCAGTCCGCAGGAGAGAAGCAGGGTATCGCAGGGGTACTCTGTCTCGGTCCCCGGGATGGGCTTAAGATGCTCGTCCACCTCCGCGATGGTCACGCTCTCCACGCGCTCCTTGCCCTTGATGTCCACCACGGTGTGGCTCAGAAGGAGCGGAATATCAAAATCGTTCAGACACTGGGCAATGTTGCGCTTCAGGCCGCCGGAATAGGGCTGAAGCTCCGCCACGCACTGCACCTTCGCACCCTCTAAGGTCATGCGGCGTGCCATGATCAGGCCGATGTCTCCGGAGCCCAGAATGACCACGCTCCTGCCCGGCATGCGGCCTTCGATATTCACGTAGCGCTGCGCCGTTCCGGCCGTGTAGATGCCTGCCGGACGGTATCCCGGGATATTCAGGGCACCTCGCGAACGCTCCCTGCAGCCCATCGCCAGCACGACGGATTTGGCCCGGATCTCATAGATCCCGTCCTTGCGGCTCATCGCGGTCACAACCCTGTCCGGTCCTTCCGCGCGCAGATCCACCACCATGGTGCTCAGCTCGTACGGGATCTGCAGCTCCGCCGCCTGCCGGATAAAACGCTCCGCATATTCGGGGCCGGTCAGCTCCTCCTTGAAGGTGTGCAGTCCGAACCCGTTGTGAATGCACTGATTTAAGATTCCCCCCAGACGATTGTCCCGCTCGAGGATCAGCAGATCCTGCACGCCGGCCTTGCGCGCGGCCACCGCAGCTGCCAGTCCGGCGGGACCGCCGCCGATGATCACCAGATCTTTTGTCATATCCTTCTCCTTTAGCCACTTAGATGCCGTCTTTAATGTACCCCGTCAGGAATTCCGATCCCGGATTGTTCTTGCGGATCTGCGCCGGATCGACGCCGAGCTCCCGCGCCAGGATCTCCACCACCTTCGGCGAGCAGAAGCCCGACTGGCAGCGTCCCATGCCGGCACGCGTACGGCGCTTCACGCCATCGAGTGTGGTGGCGCCCACCGGACGATGGATCGCGTCCACGATCTCCCCCTCGGTCACCAGCTCGCAGCGGCAGATCACATTGCCGTAGAGCGGATTGTCCGCGATCAGCTTCTGACGCTCCTCGTCGGAGGCGAGGGCCATATTCGGAATCCCCTTTCGACGCGGCTCGAAATCCGGCTTTTTCTCCGCTTTCAGATATTCCGCCACCTGCCCGGCGAGCAGCTCGCCGATCGCAGGTGCGCAGGTAAGCCCCGGTGACTCGATGCCCGCCGCGTCAAAAAATCCCGGATGACCTTCCATGGCACCGATGACGAAATCCCCCTTCTGCTCATGGGCCCGCACGCCCGTGAAGGAAGTGATCACCTGCCTGGTCGGAAGCGCTTTGACGCTGAGCGCGGCGCGCTTCTGGATATCGGAGAGCCCCTCCGCCGTCGTGGCGGTATTCTCCCCGTCCGGAATCTCCACCGCCGTCGGACCCGCAAGCAGATTGCCGTGCACGGTAGGCGTCACCAGCACCCCCTTGCCCAGCTTCGTCGGAAGCTGGAACAGCGTGTGCGACACCAGCGTGCCGACATTCTTGTCCATCAGGAGATACTCTCCTTTTCTGGGAATGATCTTCAGCTCCTCGCGTCCGGCCACGCGGTTGTGGAATTCATCCGCGTGAACGCCCGCCGCATTGATGACGACCTTCGCCCGCTCGGAGCCCTTGTCCGTCAGGACCTCATAGGCGCCCTCGGTCTCACGGATATCGGTCACTTCCGTATTCAGCTGAAATTCCACGCCGTTCATCGCGGCATTCTCCGCCATGGCGATCGTCAGAAGGAACGGACAAACGATCCCGCCGGTGGGGGCGTGAAGCGCTGCCACCACATCCTCCGATACTTCCGGCTCCAGAGCGCGCACGGCGTCACCCTCCAGGATCTCCAGTCCCATGACCCCGTTGGCGATTCCCTGATCATAGAGGCGCTGCAGGGTCTCCCGTCCGCTCTCCTCAAAGCAGAGCACCAGGCTTCCGTTCCTCCGGAACGGAAAATCCAGCTCCCCGGCGAGCGCTTCCATCTTCTCATTGCCCAGAACGTTCAGCTTCGCCTTCATCGTCCCGGGATGCGCATCGTACCCGGCGTGAACGATCCCGCTGTTGGCCTTGGAGGTTCCTTCGCAGACATCGGAATTCTTCTCGATCACCAGGATGTCCAGGCGATACCGTGAAAGCTCTCTGGCGATACTGCAGCCGGTCACTCCGCCCCCCAGAATGATCACATCTCTCATCGTCTTTACCCCATTTCTTTCGTTGCAAAACTTATCTGTCCTGCCCGTAAGCCTATTCCCCGGGCCCTTTAATTATTTTATAATGCTACTGGAAAGAAAGCAATAAAATCGAAACTAATTTTTCATTTTCAGTTTCCGCGCGTTAGTGTGCTAAAGGAGGAGATGACATGCGATTTCTGATTCTCGGAGGTACCTATTTTCTCGGTCTGGCATTCACGGAGCAGGCCTTCCGCGCAGGGCACGAGCTGACCCTGATCAATCGCGGCACACATCCCATCGGGCACCCGCGCATCCGGGAATTCCATCTGGACCGACACGACAGCGCCGCGCTGGCCGCCCTTCCCGCGGAGCGCTTCGATGCCGTCATCGATTTCTGCGGATACGCAGCGGGGGACATTCGCAGCTTCCTGGAGGCTTTTCCGGGAACGATCGGACATTATCTCTTCCTGAGCACCGTAGATGCCTGCAGGCGGGGCACCGGCCTTCTGCTCACAGAGGATGCGCCTTTGGAGGACCGCGTCTTTCCGGGAGAAGCGGGCGCCTATATCGCAGGGAAAGCAGCCCTCGAGCGGGAGCTGGAAGCGTGCAGCACGGAAGGCGGTTTTGCGTTCACCGTCTTCCGCCCATCCTTCATCTACGGACCCGGCAACTACGCGCCGCGGGAGAGCCTGTATTTTCACTGGATCCGGGAAGCCGGCCAGATCCTGCATCCTTCGGATGCCACGGGACATTTTCAGTTTGTCTATGTGGAGGATGCCGCCCGGGCAGTCCTGGAGAGCTGCCGAAATCCGGACGTGTACGGACGCAGGCTCTTTCTGGCCTGCGAGGAGGAGGTGACCTACGAACGGTGGGCCGTGCTGCTGAAAGGAGCTGTGGACCGGCCCTTTACCATGGCGGAGCTCCCCGTCTCCGAGGTGACCGCGCGCGGCATTCCGCTCCCCTTCCCCCTGACGGAAGACGAGAGCGAGCGTTGTGACGGAAGTGTCATTCGAAGGATCTTACCCGATTTTTCCTATCTTCCCATGGAGGAGGGGCTGCGGCTCAGCTGGCAGGCCGCGCAGGTCTGAATTGCAAAGGAAGGAATCACAAAGGGGCGACCGCAAGGCCGCCCCTTTCCCGTTACTTTATCTGCTCAAGCAGGTATTTTTTGGCTTCGTATTTCTGATTGTCGAAGGAATCGTCCGCGTAATACGCATCTGCGTCAAATTCCACCACAATGTCCGGCTCGATCCCGGTTCCGTGGATCGCCCGGCCGTTCGGCGTAAAATACTGCTCCGTCGTAAGCTTGATCGCGGACCCGTCCGACATGGAGATGAAGGACTGCACGATGCCCTTTCCGTAGGTCGTGGTACCCATGATCGTCGCCTTCCCGTGATCCTGCAGCGCTCCGGTCAGGATCTCGGAAGCACTGGCTGTCAGTTCATTGGTCAGAACCACGATCGGAACCATCAGCTCCTTTGTCCCGTCGCAGGTGAATTCCTCACGTTCTCCGAAACTGTCCTCGGTATAGACCACCAGTCCCTTCGGGAGCAGCTGCTGCGCGATCTCCACCACCGCCTCCAGCAGACCGCCGGTATTGGAACGCAGGTCGATGATCAGCGCCTTCATGTTCTGATCCTTCAGATCCTGCAGCGCTGTTTTGAACTGATCCACCGTGACGGAGCTGAAGGTCCGGATCATGATATAGCCGACGCCGCCGTCGAGCATCTCATGGTCCACGGTCGTCTCCGTGATCTTGTCTCGCACACAGGTGATCGTAAGATAATCGGGCTCCGACGCGCGGTAGATCTTCAGCACCACCTCCGTGCCCTTGTCCCCGCGGATCATGCTGACCGCACGGTCCAGCGTCTCTCCCTGTACATCGACGCCGTTCACCGCAACGATCGTATCCCCGGCCTGAATACCGGCCTTCTGTGCCGGGCTGTCCTCGAATACGCTGCTGACCTCCGGACAGTCGAGATCTCCGAGAAAGAGAAGCGCCCCGATCCCGTAGAACGTTCCGTCCAGATCCTGCATCAGCTTCTCCAGCTCTTCCGGATTGTAATATTCCGCATATTTGTCTCCGCTCCCGGCCATGAGTCCGTCGATCATGCCGCGCTGCAGATCCTCTGCCGGAATGTCATAGATCGAATACAGATCGAAGACGCCCGCGATATACTTGAGCTTCTTCTGTGTCTCATCGTTCAGGATCTCTTCGCTCAGGTCGCTGTGGCCGAGCAGTTCATCCACCGCAGAGCTTCCCGAGAAAGCCTGCGAAGACTGGGGTGCGGGCTGCGTCCCTTCGGCCTGTCCCAGATGCAGCATTCCCTTTCCCAGAACCACCGCCAGGGCCAGGAGACCGATGATCATCGTCGTCAGCAGTCCGATGACGGTCCCCATCCAAAATTCTTTTTTGTGAAATCTCGTGTTTTCTTCCATGATCGCTCGATTCGTCTATTTACTCAGATAATTCCAGGGGGAGACATACTCTCCGTTCAGTCGTACGCCAAAGTGCAGATGCGGACCCGTGGAGCGCCCCGTGCTGCCCACCTTGGCGATCGTATCCCCTTTGGCGACCTCTGTCCCGGAGGACACCAGAAGCTTGGACGCATGCATGTAGATGGTGATCAGACCGCTTCCGTGGTCGATCATGACATAATTGCCCATCGAGGCGCTGTAACCCGCCGCGACCACCTTGCCGCTGTAGGCCGCGTAGATCGCCGTCCCGGAAGGCGATGCAAAATCCACCCCGTTGTGGAACTGATTCTTCTGGAGGATCGGATGCCACCTCCACCCGTAATCGTCGGAAATGCGGGTATATTTGGCGAGGGGCAGGCAGAACATTCCGCCGTCGTAGATATGATCATTTTTGGCTTCCTCGATCTCCTTCAGAAGCTGATCGATCTCCGCCTCCCGTTCCCTCAGGCTTTTCTCGTAATCGGCAATGGACTCCTCGGAGTCGGCGATCCGGGCATTGTAGGCTTCCACCTCTGCCTTCTTCTGGGCCATCAGCTCTTCCATGTCGCTCTGCTGCTGCTTGGCCGCCGCCTGGGTCTCATCGAGCAGTGCCTTCTCCGTCTCGAGCTGCTTCTCACAGAGCTCCACATACTCGCGCGTAGCCTTGTAATCCTCCCACAGCTGCCGGTCATAGGCCACCACGCGCTCCATGTAATCCGTACGATTCAGGAATTCCCGCAGACTGCTCGACTCGAGCAGGATGGTGATCCACTGCTTGTTGCCCTGCTCATACATCAGGCGCATCCGCACCGTCATGCCACGGTACTGCTCCTCCTCCGTCTGCTTTGCCTGCTCCAGCTCCTCCTGCGTCTCCCGGATCTGCTCTTCCTTCTCCGTGATCTGATCCGCGAGCTGCGCAAGCTGCTCCGCCAGCTCAGCCAGCGTGGCATCCAGCTCCGTAATGTACGTGTTCAGATCCGCCTTCAGCCCCTGCAGCTTTTTCTTCTGGTCCTTGAGCTTCTGAAGGTCCTTCTCCAGATTCTTGCGCTCCTCCTCCGCCTTCTCAAGCTCCTTCTCCTTCTCCTCCAGGGAGGAGGCGGATGCGATGATCGTCGCCTGCGGAAGCGCCGGCAGACACGCAAAAACCAGGGCTGTCAGCAATCCCATGCAGACGGCCCCGGACAGAATCCGTGATAGTTTTCCATTGTGAATGCTCTTCATGCAAAAATGCCTCTTACGCATCAGACTCTGAGATGCTTATGCACCGTGATAAAGCTTCCCAGGAAGCCGATTCCGATTCCCACGATCAGGCAGACCGGCATAAGCACGGAAAATACACTTTCGAGCGGGAGGAAGGTCAGCAGTTCGGCCAGCACCGAGAAGCGCCCCGAAATATACTCGAGCACGTAATCATAGAGATTGTAGGTAAGCGCCAGCGGAAGGGCGGCGCCCAGCGCTCCGATGATCATGCCTTCGAGCACGAAGGGAGCTCGGACAAAAAAGTCCGTCGCGCCGACATACTTCATGATATTGATCTCCTCCGTGCGCACCGAGATGCCCACGCGGACCGTATTGTTGATCAGGAAGATACTGACCGCCAGCAGGATCACGATGATACCGATCGAGATATAGGCGATGATGAGATTCACGCCGCTTAAGGTATTGGCCGTCATCTCGGAATAATTGACCTTCCGGACCTCATTCATGGACTCCAGCCAGGTCACCAGACTGCTCTGGAGCGAGACATCGTTCAGATATACTTCAAAATTGTGCTCGCCGACCAGGGGATTCTCCGTGTAAACCTCGTCATAATCCTCCCCCGCATACACGGGTCCGAAGCTCTCCCAGATCTCCTCATCCGAGTGGTAGATCACCTTGGAGACCTCCACGCGGTTGCGGATCTCCTTGCCGATCTCCTGTACCCGTTCCTCGGATACATCGAAGTTGAAGAACACCTGCACCGAGACACCCTTCTCAACATTGTTCAGGATGTAGCGAAGGTTTCCCACCACCGAATAGAATATGCAGAACAGGAACAGGCAGGCACCGATGGTTGCGATCGATGCCAGCGAGTACCAGCCGTTTTTGAACAAATTGCGAAAGCCCTGTCCGAGGGTATAAAAAAGCGATCTAATCTTCATTTACGTAGGTTCCCTCCTCCTCGTCATTCACAATGAGGCCTCGTTTCATGGTCACCACACGCTTCTTCATGGCATTGACGATCTCCGGGTTATGGGTCACCACCACCACCGTGGTCCCCTGCTCGTTGATCTCCTCCAGCAGGTCCATGATCTCCCAGGCATTGTTGGGATCCAGATTCCCCGTGGGCTCATCCGCCAGCAGGATCTCGGGCTTGTTCACCAGCGCGCGGGCCAGCGCGACTCTCTGCTGTTCCCCGCCGGAGAGCTTTTTCACATTGGAACGATACTTTCCCGCGAGACCGACCATGGCGAGGATGCTCGGAACATTGCGCCGCATCTCACGGCTCGGCACCTCGATGATCCTCTGGGCAAAAGCCACATTTTCATAGACATTGCGATCCTTCAGAAGGCGGAAATCCTGAAACACCACGCCGATGTTCCGGCGGAAGGCCGGGATCTGGGAATGGCGGAGCTTGCGGGTATTGTATCCCATCACGCACACATCGCCGGAGGTGGGAAGGAGCTCCCTGAGAAGGAGACGGATCATGGTGGATTTACCGGATCCGCTGTCTCCCACGATAAATACGAACTCACCGGGATCGATACGCAGGGTGATGTCATCGATGGCAGGGGCTCCCGCCTCGGGGTAATTCATGCTCACATTGTTCATGCAGATGATACCCCGTTCTTCGATGAATTCCTGTCTCTTCTGTGCTAATAGCTGCTTTCTGGACATTGCTTCATCTGCTCCTAGTAATTGTTGGATTCCATGTATTTCATGTACTTGACGACCATCAGCGCGATCTTGAACGTGATGGCATCCTCAAAGACGCGCAGATCCAGCCCCGTGCTCTTCTGAAGCTTATCGAGGCGATAGACCAGCGTATTGCGGTGGATAAAAAGCTGCCTGGAGGTCTCGGACACATTCAGGCTGTTCTCGAAGAATTTGTTGATCGTGGGCAGCGTCTCATCGTCGAAGTCCTCGGGATTCTTCCCGCCGAAGATCTCCTTGATGAACATCTTGCACAGCGGCAGCGGCAGCTGATAGATCAGACGGCCGATCCCCAGCTCGCTGTAGGCGACCACGTCCTTCTCATCGAAGAAGATCCGCCCGACATCCGCAGCCATCTTGGCTTCCTTGTAGGAACGGCTGACGTCCTTGATCTCCTGCACCACGGTTCCGTACGCGATCCGAATATTCTCCACATTCTCCTTCGCCAGATAGGAGCTCAGGCTCTTCGCCGTGCGCTGGGTCTCCTTCACCGGATCGGCCCCGGTCAGATCCTTGACCACGACCACGCTCGACTCGTCCACCGCCGTGACGAAATCCTTGCCGGAGGTACCGAAAAAGGTGCGGGTCAGCTCGAGAACATTGTTGTCCTTGGAATTGGAGTTCTCCACCACGTAAACGATCCTGGGCGCATCGCTCTGGATATGCAGCTTCTTGGAACGGCCGTAGATGTCCACCAGGAGGAGGTTATCCAGCAGAAGGTTTTTGACAAAATTGTCCTTGTCAAAGCGCTCTTTATAAGCCACCAGCAGATTCTGGATCTGGAAGGCAGCCAGCTTCCCGATGGTATAGACATCCTCGCCGGAGCCTTCCACCACCAGCAGATACTCCAGCTGCTGTTCATCGAAGATCTTGAAAAACTGGTGCCCGGAAATCTCCTGGGAATCGGCGGGGGATGCGGCAAAGGCGGCGGCAGCGTTCCCGCACTCCGACATGTCTGCGGTCTGCGCCACTTCCTTTCCCTCGGGATCCATCACGGAAAAGTTCACACGCGTAATGTTTTTCAGGCCTTCCAATGTATTCTGCAGAATTTGACTCGATATCATTTGCATACCCCCATGTACCCGATATACACCTTCTTTATCACTTTACATAAAAATAGACAAAAAATCAACTCGATTTTTGTGAATATTGGGTATTTTTCACTTCTTCGTGCTTTTGTTTTTCACAAAGGGTCGGAGGATCCGCGGGAATAAAAAAGAGCTCCGGAAAATCCGGAGCCCTTGCAGACAAAGATTCGTTAAACCGTCATATCAAAATTCGCACCCACCGAGGGGTTCACACTTCTCTCCATCGCAGCAGAATCGATCATCTTAACCAGGTTCTGCCCCATCTGCTCGTTGACGTCCATTGTCTTGGCGAGCATCTTGACGCTGTAATCATTTATGGTGTTGGAAGTATTTAAAGAAACGGATAAATCTGTAAATCCAAAGTCCATAGGATCACCTCCTCTCCCGGTTCGACATCCTTGTCTGTGCCATTATGATAGCACAGATTCCGGGAAAGTCAACGAAAGAAAGTATAAACAGATCAGCGGCTGCCATCGCGGATCGTCTTCTCTCCGATCTCGATCCGTCCCTCCTTCAGGAGCTTCCCGACCGCGCGTTTGAACTGGGCCTTGCTCATGCCGGTCTCCCGCAGGATGACTTCCGGGGACGCCTTATCGTTAAACGGGAGCACTCCGTCATAGGATCCGATCAGAGCGAGGATCCGCTCCGCATCCTCCTCGCGCTGTGCATAGCCCTTGTCGCGGACCGCGAGCTCGAGTCTCCCGTCCTCAAGGACCTTCGCCACACGTGCGGTGATCCGGTCTCCCACCTTCAGCTTCTGCGCCTCTCCGTACATCTCCTTGCGGGGGATCAGGGCAGAGATATGATCGTCCACGGCCACATAGGCGCCGAAGGCGTCCAGGATGTTGTACACCGTGCCTTCCACGGTATCATCCTTTTTGCAGGAGGAAGACGCGTCCAGATATTCGTAGAGATTCATCGTGGCGCAGAGCCGGCTGCTTTTGTCGATATAGAGGGCCGCAAGAATGCTGTCGCCTTCCCGCACGCGCACCGTCTGCTCCCGGAAGGGGAGAAAGAGATCCTTCTCCAGCCCCCAGCGCAGAAACGCGCCCATCTTCGTCACCTGCGCGACACTCACCCGGGCCACGTGCCCGAGCGTCATCGCAGGCTTCGCCGTCGTGGCGATCATGCGGTCCTCGGAATCGCGGTAGAGAAAGACCTCCAGCCGGTCTCCCACCGATGCGCCGCCCGGCACCTGTTTTGCGGGCAGCAGAACGCGCTCCCCCGCTTCCTCGCCGGGAGCCGCCAGATAGACACCGAAATCAACCTGTTTTACTATGATCAAGCTCTGATTCTCTCCCAGCCTTAAACTCATAAAATCCTCTCTTTCAGGGGCGGAACTCCACAATGGCATAGGGCTTTCCCGCGTCATCGTTCCAGCTCAGGATCACCGCATCCTCCACCGTCACCAGGTACGGATGCAGCACCGCGCCCAGGAAGGCCTGCTGCCGGTACTCGGTACGCAGATGAGCGGGATGAAAATCCTCCGGCAGATATCCCATGGCGAGGGTGACATACTGTCCGTTGTTCATATGGCGGTTCGGATCCAGATGACAGGGCTCCACCTTCAGCGGCGCGAAATGCTTTCCGCCTTCGGGGACCTTGATCTTGCGGGGCAGATACTCCATTTCCAGCTTCGGATCCAGCTCATAACGCTCCAGCATCTCCTCCGTGATCTCGCAGGGGCGGAAGGTGTCGGTCGTGATCAGGCTCCAGATGGAATTGGCCCGCACGATCTTCTCCCCCCGGGCATCCGCGATCCAGAAATTACGATAGCCCAGAAAACCCTTCAGCGCATAGGGACTCGTCCCGACCGTGATCCGGTCGCCGAGCTCCGGGAAACGGCTGACATCGATCTGCCAGGAATTGATCACCCAGACCATCCCCCGCTCCCGCAAATATTTCATCCCGAGATACAGGTCCTCCGACTGAAAGGTGGAGCAGTCCTGCAGGTAATTTACGATCCCGGCCATCGAGATGCGATCATCCGCACCGACCTCGCTGAACCTCACTCTTGCATCAAAACTGTACATTCCCGATTATCCTGCCAATCCGCTGATCGATTGGACCAGCCCATTTCCGAACGTTGCAAAAAAGATCACCACCAGATAGAACACGATCAGGATCAGCACGCCCGGATTGCAGATCACGGTGGAAAAACGCTTTCCCTTCGGGATCACCGTCCGGCCCGGCAGAGGCCTTAGCTGACGGTGCCGCACGATCAGCAGGATCACCGCCGCGAGCATACAGCCGTACACCACACAGGTGAAAAGCAGGTACAGCACCAGTCCGGCCGCATGGTCCTGCGCAAGCTCCATGATCGCGGCCGTGTCGAGACTTCCCATTCCTTCCGAAGAATCGCCGAGGAACTGATTCATCAGTTCGCTCAGTCCGGCCGCCCGGATCAAAAGGACACCCACCACGGATCCCATGAAATTGACGATCATATGGATGGCGATGGTGTAGCGGATCTTGCCCGTGCGCGCATAGAGCAGGGACAGGATGGCGCCCATCACAAAGGCGTAGAGAAACTGCGTCAGGTTCCCGTGGAACAGTCCGAAGAACAGTCCGCTGAGCAGCATGGACACGCCTTCTCCGTACTGGATCGTGCGGTCGACCAGGGTCTTGCGGAAGACAAATTCCTCAATGACCGGTGCCAGCAGCACCATGAAGATCGCATTGATCCAGATCTCTCCTCCGAAGGCAACCGCCTGCACCGCATTGGTGGAAGCCTGCGCACTCGGCACCAGAAGCTCGATGAACATTCCCAGATAGGTGCCGATCAGATTGGTCAGCGTCATAAAGCCGTAGGACAGGACCAGGAAGGTGATGAACCACCCTGCGGTCAGTTTCCCGGTCCCGGGCGTTCCGGTCGGAACAGGGCGCACGATCAGATACAGCGCCGGGATTCCGATCAGATACATCGGAACGATCGACAGAACCAATGTGAGCGACAGATTGTCATAGGCCTGCGGCCAAAAAGTCCCCACAACCGCCGAAACGCCGATGTTCACCGCATAGATCACCAGGCTTCCCAGAAAAAAGCGAAGTCCCAGCGCGGAGAAATGCTTCTTTGCCGCCTGTATCAGTGTAGATTCGTTTCTCTCGTCCATAGATCCCCCTTTCGAAAGCGCACCCGTCGCCCTGCGAGGAGCAGTCGCCCGGTGCCGGTCGGTCCGTAAAAACCAATTTGCAAAAAAAATGATCCGTCTGTCTCCAGACGGATCTCGCAGGGATACTAGGATTCGAACCTAGAAAATGACGGAATCAGAATCCGCTGCCTTACCGTTTGGCTATATCCCTTCATTCGCAGTACTCGAATGAGTATACACGAATGTTTTTTATTTTGCAAGTACTTTTTTTGAATTCTCCGGATACCCTGCTTTTTCCTGCCTTTCATCGCCCTTTCGGCGCTTTGCGTCCGCGAGATAGAGATCGAGGATCGTGCGGTCGGTCTGCAGCATGCCCGGGTCCGCGATCCTCCCGATATTCCGGGCGGTCTGTTCCGGGGAGAACGACACGATCCCGGTATACGCGCCGATTCCGGCGCCGGCCAGCGCCAGCGTGTGGGCGGTAAAGGCCGCATCCACGGCGGAGAGTGCCTTCATCGCGCAGGCCTGATTGCCCCCCGTGCAAAGCATTCCGGTGACGGAGGAACTCATATTGGCGAAGGCACGCTCCGAGACGTCCGCCTCCGCGCCCTCGAGATACCCAAGCGCATAAGAAAGACCCAGTCCCCCCGCGATGCCGCAGCCGCAGAAAGCCGAGAGCCTTCCGGAGTACTCCTTCACATAGGCGGTGACCAGCGTATTGAGGAAGATCGCACGAAGCATCCTGCCCCTTCCCGCCCCCGTCAGCCGGGCGGCTGCGGCGATCGGAAGCGTGCAGATGATGCCGTGCGCGCCGCTCCCCACCACGCTCACGGCAGGTGCTGCGGCCCCGAGGAATCTGGCTTCGATGGCCGCTGCGGTCAGGATCCGGGCATAGCTTTGCGGATCGATCCCGCTCCCGGTCGGAACCTCCCCCGCCCGGACCATGCGTCTGACCTCCTCCGGAAGTTCCTTCAAGAGTGCGCCTGTGATCGTGCATCTCTCCCAGGCGATCCCTTCCGACGCGAGTGTCAGATTGACATCCACGGCCTCTCCGATAAAGGAAAGCTCCTCCTCCGATGCCGCATCCGCGCAGGCTCGAAACGCAGCAAAATCAAGCGCCGCCAGGGCCGCGCCTTCTCTTTCTTCCTGTCCCTGCTCCATCTCATGGCGGTAGATCACTTCCCCGTCCACTGCCAGGAAGCTGTCACTTACATGGGATCCGACAATGCGCGCCTCCGCCCGGTGTCCTGCCGCCGTAACGACCGCGGACACATAGATCCCGGGGCCCTCTACCCCGACCGATACCGTCACCAGTCCCCGCTCCCGCAGCTTCCACGCCGCCCGGATCTCCGCTTCGGACAGACCGGACAGAACCGTGAGCCCGCGCTCCGGTCTGCCGCCCACCGCCCCGATCGCGGCCGCATATTCACTGCCGGAGTATACTGTCCCCGGAATTCCGCAGGAATAGGCATTTTTGTAGATCCCGGAGCTGACCTTCACCTCCACGGCGCTGATCCTGCTGGCAAAAAGAAGGCGCTTTTCGGTCTCCGCGGCCCCGTCCGCTTCGCCAAACCGCTCCCGCAGTGCTCCCGCGGCCCGCGCGCAGGCAAGCGAAATGATCCCCGGTTCCGTGCATCCGAGCGCCTGTACCATATCCTCTTTCACATGCAAGATCAGATCCGAATGACTCATTTCCCACTTCGCCGATCCATCCGCGGCGCCTTAAATATTGTAATCAAAGTCCTGCAGATACCGGGCCAGGAAGCGTCTGGTGCGCTCATTTTCCGGACGGGTGAAGATCTTGTCCGGCCTGCCCTGCTCCACGATCACGCCGCCATCCATGTAGATCACTTTGGTGGCCACATCCCGTGCAAAGCTCATCTCATGCGTCACCACCACCATGGTCGTGCCCTCCGCAGCCAGCTGCCGGATCGTGCCCAGCACCTCTCCCACGAGCTCCGGATCCAGTGCAGACGTCGGCTCATCGAAGAAGATCACCTTCGGATTCACGGCCAGTGCGCGCGCGATGCCGACCCGCTGCTGCTGTCCGCCGGAGAGTTCACAAGGGTAGTAGTCCAGGCGTTCTCCGAGCCCTACCTTGGTCAGGGCAGCCACCGCGATCTTACGCGCCGAAGCACGGTCCATCTTCCGCGCGACCGTGAGACCGAGCATCACATTTTCCAGTGCGGTCTTATTGTTGAACAGATTGTAGTTCTGGAACACAAAGGCGGTCTTCTGCCGGATACTCCGCGAGAGTCTCGCGGAATGTGTGGTCAGATCCACCTGCAGACCGTCGATTTCCATGCTTCCGCTGTCCGCGTGCTCGAAGAATTCCAGGCAGCGCAGCAGTGTGGTCTTGCCGGAGCCGCTGGAACCGAGGACGGCCACCACGTCGCCCTCCCCCACATCAAAGCTGACGCCCTTGAGCACATGATTGTCTCCAAAACTCTTATGTACATCTCTGACACTTAACATAGGTCTCTCCCGCTCATGCTTTCGCCCGGCTGTGCCGGCCCGTCCGGTATACGGAGATCCGCTTCTCAAAGCGCTTGAATAGCTGTTCGAGCAGCGCGATGATCACGATGTAAAGAAGAAAAACGCAGATATATGCCTCAAAATACCGAAGCACACTTCCCCCCAGGATCTTGGCACGTCCCGTGATCTCCGTAACCGCCATCGTGAAGGCCAGCGAAGTGGCCTTGGTCAGTTCCACCACCACATTCCCCATGACCGGCATCGCTGCTGTCAGGGCCTGCGGAAATACGATATGCCACATGGTCTGCGGACCGCTCATACCCACGCTCAGTCCGCCCTCGAACTGCCCTCTTCCCACCGTCTCCATTCCGGCGCGCAGCGCCTCCGCGATCGTCACGGTCGAGGAGAGGGACAGCGCAAAGAAGGCATACCATATGGTATTCAGACGGTAGACATTGAGACTGCTTCCCATGCGTTCAAGCAGGGAGGCGAGCAGATACGGGGTTACATTGTAGATCACATAGATCTGCAGGATCACCGGGGTCCCGCGGATCAGGGACATATAGGCCCGGACCAGCGGGCTTAAGCCCCGGATCTTTTTGTAATTGATCCAGGCGAACAGAGCGCCCGCCGGGAAGGACAGAAAGAACGAGACGACCACCAGAAGAAGCGTGACCGGGATAAATTTCGCAATATCCGGAAGTGCCTGCCGGATGAATTCCAGATCAACCCGCATACTTTGCACCTCCCTCCGCAGTGCGCCTCAGCGCAGCCCTTTTCCCTCTGCGCTCCCAGGGCGTCAGTGCCCGCTCAAAGGCCGCAAATATGCGCTCGAGCAGGATCGTGAGCGGCCAGTAGATGAGGGTGAGCGCGATATACATGCTCACGGCGTATGCGTTCATCTCTCTCCCGCTCAGGTAATAGGCCTGCCCCAGTACATCCCGCAGTCCGATGGTATAAGCCAGAGCGCCCTCCTTGATCAGGAGGATCACCGTGTTGCCGATGTTCGGCATGGCATTTTTCAGCATCTGGGGCAGTGTGACATACCGGAAGGTCTGCATGGCGGAGAGTCCGACGGACAGTCCCGCCTCGGTCTGGCCGGCCGGTACCGCTTCCACCGCCGCCCGGATGATCTCCGACGAAGACGCTCCGATAAAGACCGAGAACGTAATGCACACGAAGGTCAGGATCGGCCATTCTTCCATACGTGCCCCGGCCTCGCCGCCCACCAGGAGCGGCAGACCGTAAAACACGAGAAAAAGCATGACCAGCGACGGCGTACAGCGCACGACGGTCACATACAGATTGGCCAGAAAGCCCGCCACTTTCCTGCGGGAGCTTTTCATCCGGTACAGACCCGTGCCGATGATCGTCCCGAAGATCATGGAGACGATCACGTACGCGAAGGTGATCCCCAGCGCCGGCACAGAGCCCGTAAAAAAATAGATTATCTTCTCTAAGGTTATCTTCTGCATCTTCTAACGGATTTGCTTACTTATCCAGCTCCGCATCCAGTTCAAACGGATTGAATCCATACCACTTGATCGCAACCTTTTCCAGCGCGCCGTCCTCGCGAAGCTTGCCCAGCTGCTCGCTGATCGCATCGGAGAGTTCGGTCTCGTCCTTGGCGATGACGAAATAGGTCGGGCAGGGGATGGTCGCCTTGAAACTGAGCTTGTCGGCATACTGATGGTAGCTTCCGTCCTCGGCGGTCACCAGCTGCTCATAGTAGGTTGCGGGGAAGATCGTCGTGTCATACCTTCCTTCCGCCACGAATGCGATCGCATCCGTCCAGAGGCTGTTCGGATCGGAATACTCAAACGAGAGCGGCTGGTCGGGATGCTGACGGTTGTACTCCTCCAGCTGATAGGTCAGTCCGTCCCCTGCCAGCGAAGGGGAAAAGATCTGGCCGGCCTGCGCCGCCTGTTCCAGGGACGTGATATCCGCATTTTCGGTTCTCTGGATCAGACCCAGCGGAGATGCACCGGACGGATTTGCGGGCAGATTGAAATTGGCCGCGCGCTCCTCGGTGTAAAATGCGTTGCTCAGGACCACCTGGTACTTGCCGGTGGATACACCCGTGTAATTGGAGGTCTGGTCGTTGCCCTCCACGTACTCAAAGCTGTACTGAGGCAGTGCCTCGTCGATGAGTCTGAGTACCTCTATCTCATAACCGTCCCACTGTCCGTTGTCATCGATGAACTCCAGGGGATACTCACTGGACTTGCCGACGATCTTGATATTCCTGGCACCGGATTCCTCCGTCTGCGCAGGTGCAGTCGCAGGAGCAGATGCATCTGCCCCGGCCTTAGAAGTCTGGGCGCCGCTGCTTCCACATGCCGTCAGCCCGAGGATCATGCTCAGGGACAAAGCGATAGCTACAGTTTTTCCGGTTAAAATATTTTTTTTCATTTTTCACTCCTCCAAATCATCATTTTGCGAAAGGCCGGTTATGCGTTCGGATGCGGCCTTCCTCTTCTCGGTTACGAATGATGATAGCTGCAACAGGCTCTCATTTACTTTTCCTCCTTTTTCCAGAATATTTATACCCTCACGCAGCAAAACGCGTGCCGGTCTCGGTCCGATCTTTTCCAGCAGAAGATACTCGCAGTCGCTCAAGGTACGGATCACCGCATCCATGAAAACGGGATCCGCGCAGCCTCTTCCCTCTCCGGGCGCGTAGCTTTCCTCCGCCTCCGGGGCGATCTCACGAACCTCGGCATATTCGAACTGCGCGGTCCGCGGATCGTACTCATAGATCTGCAGGCGGGACAGCTTCCCGAAATGGACGTCGCTGTTCTCACCGTCTTCAGTTGCAATTGCTACCCGCAGCGGGTCTGTAAGTATTCCTCTCACGGCTTGTCTCTCCATGTGTCAGATTGCTCACCGCGTGCCGGTCAAACACGCCGGTGTAGATATCCTGCATCAGGTTCAGTCCGCCGGTATATCCCACGTAGGTGCGGTTTACGATCGCGGCATCCGTGATCGGCGCGCTGTGATAGATCAGGATATTGTCCGTGGCCTGTGCCAGATCCTTGTCCCAGCTGCTTCCCAGGATCAGGGATTTGGTCTGACGCGCAGCGATGCGCTGTTCGATCACGCCGCGGATCACCGCGTTGTCCGGCTCCGTCAGCACCTTGCCCTTCCACGCTTCATCCAGCGCGGTCAGATTCTCCGCCACCAGATCCTTTGCAGTCTGCGGCGGCTCATCGATCACGAAAAATGCCTGCGGGATCATCCCCAGCTCCCGGGTGCAGAATCTTGCGGCGCCCAGTCCGTACGCGGTGTCGTCGATGACATACAGGTCGTAGGGAAGATAGGCTGCATAATCCGTAAAGACATCGCCCAGGCTGACAAAATACCGTTTGAAGCGCCGTTCCTCGGCCAGGATGAACCCTTCGGTCCGCTCCGGATCCAGCGAGAGCGTCTCCGCCACCTTGCGCAGGAATTCGCTCGTATCCTTCAGTCCCACGGGCAGCACCGGCCAGTGCAGGTAAGGCGTTCCAAAGCGTCTCTGGCAGAGCTTTGCAGCGCCCAAGCCGACCCACGGCGAGAGGACGATATTGAGCTCCGCATTGGGGATGTCATACCATTCCGAAACGCCGCTGCTCCCGTAGCCGAAGAGGATATTGACCTCCAGTCCGAGGCCTTCGAGGATGCGCTTGATCTCCTCCAGATCCCCTCTCCAGTAGGGATTCTGATTCGGGACGACCGAGAAGACATTGACCAGCCCGCGGCGCACCTTCGGCTCCGCCTCCTCGAGCAGCTGATCGATGATGCCCTCCACCACGATGTTGTGTCCCTTGTAATTGTTACCGCGAAAGCCCGAGGTATCCACGCCGACCACCGGATGAGCCGGTGAGGAATGATCCGAGGCTACCTGCTTTACGTCATCTCCGACGATACCGGCCGTGCAGCCTGCCATGACCACGTACAGATCCGCCTTCATCACCTTGAAGGCACTGTCCAGCAGCGTGGACAGCTTCTTCTCCCCGCCGAAGACCACCTCGGTCTGGGATGCGTTGGTACAGGGAATCTGTCCACCGCCGGCAAAGCCTTCGCCCTGATAGCCGGAGCCGTTCGCCAGATAGGTAAACTGTCTCTGGGAGCAGCCGGGGCCCGCATGGATCACCGGAACCGCGCCCTGTATCCCCAGTACCGTCTGCTGCGCACCGAGCGCACAGGTAAATTTTGCTTCCTGTATAATCGAACTCATAGATAATCTGCCTCCTGCTCCAGCCACCACTCGGTATAAGGGAACTCATTGTACTCCGCCAGCGTGCCCAGCAGCCGCTTTGCCTTCAGCAGATCCAGGATCCGCCTTCCGGTCAGAAGCAGGCCGTCGTAGCCCGCGCTGACATTGATCTCTCCCTCAAAGATGCTCGGAATGCCGAGCTTCCCGGCGAGAATTGTCATATTCATGTGCCGGACGATCAGGAAGTCCGGATTCACCTTCTTCAGCTGCTTCAGCACCTCGTAGGGCTGCTTGTTACACACGGTCACTTCGATATCGCCCGCGACATCGATCATCTCCTGCAGCGTCGAATGCTCCGCATTCTCTCCGTCGACACGCATGTCATGATGAAGGGTGGTCATGCCCGCGATCTCGACCCCCAGGTCCGAGACCAGGCTTCCGAGGTTGTGCGCGTAGGAATCGCCTGCGTAGATGTACACACGGAGTCCTTTCAGCTGCGCGCGAAGCTCCGCCAGCTCCGGCTCGATGCGCTTATGCTCCTCCTCGATCATCTGCTCCACGATATCGGTTTTGCCGGTAAGGCGGGCGATCTCGCGGTACCATGCATCCGTCCACCGGATCCCGTAAGGAGAGGGGGCATGCACCTTGGGCACGCCGAATTCCTCCTCGAGGACCGTGGTGATGTAGGTGCCGAGCGTCTCACACACCTCCGTGGAGCAGGCCGCTTCCGACATGGTCTGCAGGGTCTCCAGATCCGCCAGCGGAACCAGGTAATTGGCTCTCAGACCCAGCTTGGCCAGCATCGGGGAGAAGGTATCCGTTCCCAGGAAATTGAAGATATTGACCAGATCACTCTGCCGCTTTTCCGGCTTTCTCACGATCTTGCGCAGGATCCCGTGGTATCCGGCATCGAATCCGGTGGACCAGGCCTTGCTCTTAAAGCCCTCGCAGAAAACGGGAACGATCGGAATCCCCAGCTCCGCAGCCATCTCGTCCGCCACACTCTCGATGTCGTCGCCGACGATGCCCGCCGCACAGGAGGACTGGACGAAAATGCAGGACGGTGCGAAGCGCTCATAAGCGAGATTGATCGCGTCGCGAAGCTTTTTCAGTCCGCCGTAGATGGTGTCCTTTTCGCTGATGTTGCTGCAGACGCTCCGGACATCGAAGGGCTCGAGGCCTCTGGCTTTGGCTGCGTTTCGCGTCGCGTCATTCTGCACGGGGATATTGGAAAAGCACCCCATCGGGGAGTGATAGACCACTGCGGATCCCCGTACCTGATTGGTGATCGTGCCGGCGCACATCTGCGCGCAGTCGCTGCATTGTGTAAAGCACCGGTCCTTGTCCGGCTTTTTCAGCTGCCGTGAATATTCCTGAAGTTCACTGGCCTTGCCGTGAAATGATAGGATGGATTTGAGACGTGTGTCCCGGATCTCCACTTCCGCCGTCTGTGTAGCGTTTGACATGTTCCTTCCCTTTCCTGCTTGCTTCCCTTATCTGTTCGGATCTGTCCGCGGCGTCAGATCTTGTAATCGTCCGCCAGATCCATCATGCCGTATTCCATCAGGATCTCCTCCAGGCGCTCCTGGGTCATGGGCGTGGGAATCGCGAAATCTTCATTCTCGATGACCGCTTTGGCAAGATTCCGGTACTCATTCGCCTGATTGCAGTCCGGCTTGTACTGGATGACCGTCTGCTTGTGGATCTCCGCATGCTGCACCACGTTGTCCCTGGGGACAAAATAGAGCAGCTTTGTTCCCAGCTCCTTGGAAAAGGCGCGCAGCAGATCCAGCTCACGGTCCACATTGCGGGAATTGCAGATGATGCCGCCCAGCCTTACACCGCCGGTGCGCGCATATTTTGCGATACCCTTGGAGATATTGTTGGCCGCATAGAGCGCCATCATCTCTCCGCTGGCCACGATGTAGATCTCCTTGGCCTTACCCTCGCGGATCGGCATTGCGAATCCGCCGCACACGACGTCGCCGAGGACATCGTAGAAGACAAAATCAAGATCCTCCGTGTAGGCCCCGAGATTCTCCAGCATTCCGATGGAGGTGATGATACCTCTGCCCGCGCATCCGACGCCGGGTTCCGGTCCGCCGGATTCCACGCACCGGGTACCGCCGAAGCCTTCCTTCATGATCCGGTCCAGGGACACATCCTCGCCTTCCTCCCGGATCGTATCCAGCACCGTCTTCTGAGCCAGCCCGCCCAGCAGCAGTCTGGTGGAATCCGCCTTCGGATCGCAGCCGACCACCATCACTTTTTTCCCGTGCTCGGTCAGTCCGGCCGTCAGGTTCTGTGTGGTCGTGGATTTCCCGATCCCTCCTTTTCCGTAGATTGCAATCTGTCTGAGCTCGCCCATTTTTTCATTCCTCCGTATCGTTTTCAGGCTTTTTCCTTCGTTCCGTGATTTCGGCTGCAGATGCATTCTCTCAGCCGTGTGAAAAATTCTCCTCCAGGTTCAGGCCGCGCCGGTAGATCTGATCCCCGAACTCGGACACACCGGGAACCCCGATCGCATCTGCCCTGCAGTGCTGGCAATGCCGGAAAATATCCATGTATTTGCCGGCGCGCATGCGCGCTTCGTTCAGTTCGCGGCAGTCCGGCGCCCGGTATCCGCTCAGCTCAAACTGCGGGATCAGCGGGATCAGGTTGTAGATGGAGGCGCCCGCCTCCGCGATCGCCAGCGCGATGTCCTCCACGTGATCCGCGTTGATCTCCGGCACCAGGACCGTATTGACCTTCACCGTGACACCCGCATCCGCCATCCGGCGTATGCCCTTCAGCTGATTCTCGATCAGGATCCGGGCTCCTTCCTCGCCTTCATACTTCACACCGTGGTAGATGATATATTTGTTCAGCTTCGCCTCGATCGCCGGATCCACCGCATTGACGGTGACGGTCAGCGTGTCGACCCCGACCTCCAAAAGCTCCTCCGCACGCTCGTACAGGAGCAGCCCGTTGGTGCTCAGGCACCGCAGCAGCTCCGGGTAGCGCTCCTTCACCAGCCGCAGCGTATGCACGGCTCCGTCCGTCGCCAGCGTATCCCCCGGACCTGCGATCCCCGCCACCTTGATCTGCGGGCACAGCTCCAGCGCTCTTGCCAGCACATCCAGGCTTTCCTCCGGGGTCAGGACCTCCGAGGTCACCCCCGGACGATTCTCCGTGTCGTTGATGGAGCGGTTG
>JAEEGH010001301.1_pt1 | contig 72717 bp, 57 predicted proteins | sample 9134181 | NCBI WGS metagenome assembly JAEEGH01 (sample SAMN16246544, study PRJNA631951) | gut metagenome | biome: gut microbiome; feature: rumen; material: DP-attached | host: Bos | place: Iran: Karaj | collected 2018-10 | reverse complement strand
TAAATGATACAGTATAAAATGCCGGTGGCCATAGCGGAGAGGCAATACCCGTTCCCATTCCGAACACGGAAGTCAAGCTCTCTTGCGCCGATGATACTCCTAACGGGGGAAAGTAGGTAGCTGCCGGCTTTTTTCTTTTTAAATCAAATCAACAGAATGCCGGATAGATTTCTTTATCCCCCGTTAGGAGTACTAAAAGAAGATTTCGGGGGAAAGCAGGTAGGGAGCGACCCGCAGCGCCGGAAGGCGCGCAGGGGCAAAACGCGACGCCTAGGAGCGTTTTGAGCGAGTCTCGGCGTAGGCTGTGCCTTAAGCCGCGCCGACGAAAAACCCGCAGCGCTGGAAAGCGCGCAGGGGCAAAACGCGACGCTTAGGAGCGTTTTGAGCGAGTCTCGGCGTAGGCTTTTTCTTATTTAAAGAAAATTCTACTTTTTTAACAGCTTCATTTTTGCTTTTAGTTCTGGACTGACACGGAAGGATTCCTGCATTTTCTGGATGGCTTTATTGTAGGTCCAGGAGTCCAGTTTGTTTGAAGGGCTTTTCATAAATTCATATGCCTTGTCTGGAAACTTGTTCTGACACGCTGTGGTGGCAACTGCCCATGCGATTCCCATCTTTGCGTAGTAGGTTGCATTGTCCCGGCTTACGTCTGTGTAGAGATTATTCAGGACTTCAAATACTCTGTCGATGTAAGTATCATTTAAAAAATGTGTCATGAGCATTACTGCTACGACACGCACCTCAAATTCCTTGTGACTTTCTTTATAGTTCATCATAAAGTTCCAGACAGTATCTTGGTGTTTTTGTGCTGTTTTGAAGGTCTGGCACAATATGTCATTGACTGCCCAGTCATGTATGGACGGTATAAAATCTTTAAGGTATTTAAGTATGAGCGTGATATCTGACCTTGCGTATCCTATTACCATTGCCTGAAGCGCCTGGTGTTCAAATGTCGTGAGCGGGTTTTGTTCAAGAAATACCTGCCAGCCGGGAATGCCGTTCTGTCCGTTTGTGGTATCTTTTACAATCTTTTTTGCGAGTGTGCGCAATTGAGGGACCCGCACTCCCAGTATAGGCGAAGCGGTCGGGTTGATTGAAGAATTGAATTCTTTGTAGCTGTCATTTTTAACAAGCGATTTTAATTCGCTCTCAACTTCTTTTAGTGTCATTGTCCCCACGCAGATTAATTATCATTATTATAACATATGAGTTTGTATTTGAGTGCATAAAAAAACTCCTTTAATTGTTACCTTTGTAATCAATTAAAGGAGCCTGTACAGGTTATATTCGATTTTATTAAACCTTGAACTTTCCGAGTTCGCCTACAACGTTGTGTACGCTGTCTCTTGAATCCTGGGAAAGTGTATTGATTAACTGCATTGATGTGTTGAGTTCTCCGATACCGGTAGAAATCTCAGACATTGCAACGCTGATCTGGTTTGTAACTTCTGAAAGCTTACTCATTTCGCCGATGATGCGGTTAGAACCCTGTTCCATAACTTCGGCACTGTTTCTAACGTCGCGGGTAACATCGTTGATCTGATGAATTGCTTCAAGACTCTGTTTACTTCCGGCGCTCTGTTCATCCATTGCGCTCTTGATAACATTTTCCTGGCGTTCAACAGTCTGGGTGTGTTCAAAAATGATATCAAACTGTTTCTGTGTTTCGAGGGCACCTTCGTTCATTTCTACGATCATTTCGCGCAGGTACTTCATGATATCATTAATCTTTTTACCCTGTTTGTTAGAGTCTTCTGCAAGCTTACGGATTTCGTCAGCAACTACGGCAAATCCGGCACCGGCTGTTCCGGCGTGGGCAGCTTCGATTGCGGCGTTCATAGCGAGCATGTTTGTCTGGTTTGCAATGTTACGGATGATTGCTGAAGTTTCAATCAATGCTGCAGACTCTTCAGCAAACTTGTTTGTCATTTCTACTGACTTAATGACAACTGCACGTCCGTTTTCTGCGGATTCTGAAAGCTTACGAACATTGTCTGAGTTTTTGTCGAGGATTTCTGTTACAGAATTGATGTTTGCAACCATTTCTTCGATTGAAGAAGAAGACTGAGAAACGCTTTCTGCCTGAATCTGAATGTTGTGATTCAACTTTTCGATGTTGTGGGCGATTTCTTCTACGCTGGCATTTGTTTCGTGTACACCGTCTGTCTGTGTCTTTATCTGTTCTGCGATAGAGTTTACGCTCTGGTTGATTTCTTCGATGGCAGATGCTGATGAGTTCATGTTTGAACTCAAAAGTTCTGACTGTTCCTTCATGTTTGAAGTCTGGCTGATAATCGAAGCCATTGCATTGGCAATCTTCTTGATTGTAAGGTTAAAGTAACCCGAAAGACGTCCAAGTTCATCTTTTGAAGCAACTGGGATTTCAACTGTAAGGTCACCGTCACCCTGTGAAATGTTTTTAAGAATTCCTGTAACCTGCTTGAGTGTTTTTGTAATGGAACGTGCGAGGAAGAATGAAATGATTGCCGAAAGAACGAATGCGGCAAGAATTCCCACGATGATGATCTTGAGAACCGCGTTGGATGCGGCTTCTGTAAGTCTGTGTGGAATCAGGATTGCATAGTCTGCTTCGTAAAGGTCACTTTCCGACGGAAGAATGCGGATTTCTGTATCTTCATTTTTGCGGGTACCGATTGTAACGATTTCGCGGCTGATACCGTAGGTACCAGGGCTGTAAGATTCAAGAGCTTCAAGTCCCATTTCGTTTGCTGATTTAAATGAAACCTGGGTCTCAAACGGATTGAGGATTACGTTACCGTTTCTGTCAATCATGATAAAGGCGATGTCACCCATTGCAGTTTCGTCACCAAATACAACGATGAAAGAGGTAATATCGAATTCAATTACTGCAACGCCGAGTTCTTCTTCTCCATTCGTCAGAAGGAGGGAACCTGCCATTACGATTTTTCCGTCCGGTTTTTCATAGATTGTAGAAAAATATGGAAGCCCCCCGTAGCTCTGTGCATCCGGGTACCAGTTTTCTGCATCGGCTTCCGTGATGTTTCCGTCCGGATAGCAGCTGATTGACTGGTCTGCGTAAACAACTCCGGCACTGATAAAATGCTCGTTACTGTTTACAAGTTTTTCTGAAATGTCAGCGATTGTGTCAGGATCGATGTTTCCTCCGTTCTGGAGAAGGTTCAATTCCTTTTCGATTCCGGTGAGGTAAGCATACAGTGTCTGATCCATTAAGTGCATTGTACTGGAAAGTCGGTCAGTAAACTGTTCTTCAATAGTAGATTTTACGGAGCGGTAAATTAAGGCTCCAAGTCCGATCAAAATAACCGTAGTTAATGCCATGATACCGATGATGATACGTACGGCAATGGAATTTAATCGTGACTCGTCATGAGAATTTTCTGACATAAAGCACTCCTATAAAACTCCGCGTTAGCGGTCGTGCAGGAGGCACGATATCGCAGTTTTGCCGACGGCAAAATCTGCATGTGATAAAAAGTACACGGAAGTAGTTTTTATCACGCCTCCTACTTTTAGAATATGAAAATTATAAATAAAATTATAACATATTATTTTGAAATTACATATTTTTTTTAAGGGGAAATTAAAAATTTATAAATTCTCTTAATTTTTCCTTTATTTATCTAAAAATGTGTTATACTTTTTTCAAGTTATTTTTATATTTTAAAGTTTTGGAGGACGAAATCTTATGAAACTCACAAAAAAAATTCTGGCTGCAGTTGGTGCCATGCTTGCTGCTTCAATCCTTTTTGCTGAAGATGCTGCTACTATTGCAAAAACAATGCTTGAACTCCCGGTACCTGACTACAGTTTTGCTACATTGGTCCTGGACGTAATCGAAAAGAATGGAAAATCAGAACAGAGAGTTCTCAAGGAATATGGTGGTGGTGAAAACGGTCTTAAAAATGCCGTATTCGTATTTACCGCTCCAGCCGCTTACCGCGACACCCGTATTCTGCAGTGCGAAAAAACAAACAAAGATGATGATAAATGGGTTTATCAGCCTTCTTTGAGAACTACACGCCGTCTTGGTACGGGTGAACGTTCAAAATCATTTGTTGGTACAGAGCTTACATACAACGATATGTCTACACGTAAAGTTGGTGAAGATACTCACGAAATGATTTCTGAAAATGAAACAGTTACCGTAACAAGCAAAGCTTTTGGTTCGGTAACTTACAGCTGCTGGAAACTGAAGGAAACACCGATTAAGTCTAAGGCCCGCGATGTTGAATATGCATACCGCATGGTTTATGTTGATAAGGCAACATACCTTCCTGTTAAGTACGAAAACTTCAATAAGGCAGGAAAACATGTCAAGACAATGGTAATCGAAAAAGTCGAACAGGTTCAGGGTGAAGAACTCTATCAGCTCCGCCGCTCTGTTAATGTAGTTAACGAAGAAACTGGGCGCCAGACTCATATCTATGTAAAAGACTTTACATTCGACAAAAAAATTAGCCCGGCTTACTTTACACAGCAGTTCCTTTCAACTGGTAAGGTAAACTAGCAGTTTCTTAATCTAAAGCATAAGCCCTGTACTTTGCGGTACGGGGCTTTTTTTGTATATTATACATATGGCGAATAGTTCTGCATCAAGACACGCAATCCTTTTACAGCGCATGCGCGACGGCGACAGACTGTCTCTTTATGATCAGCTGATGCTCATATTCAGTTTGAGTCTTCCGGCCGTTCTTGCCCAGTTGAGTTCGATTGCAATGAGTTATATTGATGCTTCGATGGTCGGACACCTTGGTCAGCTTGAAGGAGCCGCCATTGGAATTGTCAGTTCGTCAACGTGGCTTATCTGGGGCCTTTCTTATTCGTGTGCGGTCGGTTTTACCGTACAGACGGCACATCTGATCGGCGCGAAAAAGAATGATGAAGCCCGTTCGCTGATGAAGCTTGCCTTTTTTATTAATTCAATTTTCACAGTTGTTTTTACAGGCATAATCCTTGTAATCAGTCCCTTTGTTCCGCGCTGGCTCGGGGCAGGCGATTTGATTTACCGCGACGCCTTTCTGTATTTTTTTATCTTTGCCCTGAGCCTTCCGATAATTCAATTTAACAGCCTTGCGACAGGAATGCTTCAGTGTTCGGGAAATATGCGCTTTCCGAGTATGGTTCAGATTTTGATGGGCGTGCTGAATGTGGGATTCAACTACATTTTTATTTACGTTTTTAAGATGGGCGTAAAGGGTGCGGCAATTGCGACTTTGCTTGCACGGCTCATTACGACTGTCCTCTTGTTGTTCTATCTTCTTTTCAGGAGCGATGTCCTTGCGCTCAAATACGGCGGAAAGATGGCCCGGGACAAGGTTTATCTTTTTAAGGCGTTTAAGATTGGGCTTCCTGTTGCGTTTGAACAGATGATTATGAGCGGAGGCCAGGTTGCATTCACTAAGATTGTAAGTCCTCTTGGTGAACTTGCACTTTCGGCCAATTCGTTTGCGATTACTGCAGAAAGCCTCTGCTACATGCCTGCCTACGGTTTAAGTTCGGCCGCAACTACAATAACCGGCCAGTGCTACGGAAGCGGTCAAAAAAAACTTACCTGGCATCTGGGCTGGCTCACGACATCCGTCGGAATTACACTCCAGATTATTACCGGTGCCCTGATGTTTATTTTTGCGCGTCAGATGATTGGTTTTATAAGTCCGGACCCTGCTATTATTGAACTTGGTGCGGCTGTCCTTATGATAGAAGCCTTCAGCGAACCATTATACGGGGCAAGCCTTGTTGCAAGCGGCGCACTTGCCGGCACAGGCGACACTCTTGTTCCGAGCTGCATAAAATTCTTTTCGATGTGGATGATTCGAATTCCACTTGCCCTGTTTTTAAGGTCGCGCTACGGACTTGAAGGCGTGTGGTTTGCAATGAGTTTTGAACTTTGTGTTAGAGGAATACTATTTTTACTGCGTCTTGGTGGAAAATCCTGGACTAAGTAACTATAATTTAAGTCATATTATTGGAGAAATGATGAAAGGTCTTGTAATGGAAGGCGGTGCCATGCGCGGCATGTTTACTGCGGGTGTAATCGATGTTTTTATGGATAACGGAATTACCTTTGACGGGGCGATTGGTGTAAGTGCTGGGGCAACCTTTGGCTGTAACATAAAATCAGCTCAGCCGGGACGCGCCCTCCGATACAACAAGCGTTTTATGAAGGACAAGAGGTATTGTTCCCTTTCTTCTCTGATTAAGACCGGTGATTTGTTTAACGTGGATTTCTGCTACAACGTTCTGCCAAATGAACTTGATCCGTTTGACTACGAAGTTTTTGCAAAGAACCCGATTAAATTTTATGTTGTGGCAAGTGACTGTGTTACAGGGGAGCCGGTTTATAAAGAATTAAAAAATTGCCGCGGTTCAGAAATGAAGTGGATGCAGGCGAGCGCAAGCATGCCGTTGTGTTCGAGAGTTGTCGAAGTTGACGGCTATAAACTTCTTGACGGCGGAATGACGGATTCAATTCCGTTAAAAGCCTTTGAAAACATGGGTTATAATAAGAATGTGGTTGTTCTGACTCAGCCTAAGGACTTTGTCAAAAAGCCGAATAAAATGATTGGTTTGATGAAGCTTTTTCTGGGCAAATACCCCAAGTTGCTCAAGGCAATGGAAGAGAGGCACATTGTTTATAACGAAGAGACAAAATATGTAAATCAAAAAGCTCAAAACGGAGAGGTTATTGTAATTCAACCGGCTGAGAGTCTTGGAATTGGCCGCATTGAAAGTAATCCCGACGAACTTGAACGCTGCTATCAGGAAGGGCGCCGTGCTGCGCTTGAAAAAATTGAAGCGGTAAGAGCTTTTCTGCAGATTAGTAACTGGCCGGGGCCGGTATAGGAGGCATGATGAATAAGGTTGATGTTTATAATTCAGATTACACAAAGTTGAATCACGCTTATATTGAAATTTATCAGTCGTACGAAAAACTTATTGAATGCCAGGACGCTGATGATGAAATCCTGACCGTAATGGAAAGTATTCTCCGTGTTTTTAATCCGGCCCTCGATAAAATCAAAAGCGAAATGACAGTTAAAACCCGCTATAAAGAAGATGTCCAGGCAGCCGCTTCCGGTGGTTCAGTTGCTTCTTCAAGCGGCTCTTCCCAAAATGACGGCCCGAGAATTATAAAAGGAAACTTTACAGGAGAATAATAATGGAGTCCCCGAAAAAACATTTTTTAAGCTATCTGCCGGTGGTTTGCCTCGGCGCAACCTTATGCTGTTTTTTGTGGGGCAGTGCGACACCTGCGATCAAAACAGGTTACAGATTGTTTTCTATTGCAAGCAATGATACTCCAAGCGTAATTTTGTTTGCAGGCATCCGCTTCTTTTTTGCAGGAATTTTTACAGCGCTTTTTGGTTCATTGATTCAAAAAAAGGTGCTTGTTCCAAGATCGTCCGGGGCCTGGCGCAAAGTTCTGGCCCTTGGAATGGTTCAGACAGTTTTGCAGTACTTTTTCTTTTACGGCGGGCTTACAAAGTGTCCGGGCGTAAAGTCGTCTGTAATTCTTGCGACAAATGTCTTTGCTTCCCTCTTGATTGCAGCCCTTCTTTTTAAACAGGAAAAACTTACCTGGGCAAAAATTCTCGGCTGTGTAATCGGCTTTATCGGAGTTGTTCTTGTAACAGTAACAGGAAAGACAGTTGATTATCACGTAACTTTTGGTGGTGAAGGCTTTATCTTTTTGAGCAGCGTGTGCTATGGATTCAGCGGGTGCATGGTAAAACTTTTCAGCAAGGAAGAAAACACTGTTATGCTTTCGGGCTGGCAGTTTGTCTTTGGCGGAGCCGTAATGATTGGCGCAGGACTTTTGCTTGGCGGCAGAATCAGCGGTTTTACAGTGCAGTCAGTTCTTCTTCTTGCCTATCTTGTATTTATCAGCGCCGTAGCCTACACCTTATGGGGACTTTTGTTAAAGCACAATGATGTAAGCCGTGTCGTAATCTTTGGTTTTTCAAATCCGCTTTTCGGCGTAATTTTGAGCGCCATCTTCCTTAACGAGCAGAGCCAGACAGGCCTTGTAACCGTTGTATCCCTCATCCTTGTCTGTATCGGAATCTTTATTGTAAACTGGCCCAGAAAAGCGTCGAAAGAAAAAAATGCTTAGTACAACTAAGTAGTTTAAGTTATCCACAACAGGTCAAAATTCTTTACCAGTAGTTTTCCACATTTTATCAACGACTGGTAAAATTATCTTCCACTACAGGTCAAGTTTTTTATTAAAAAAAGGTTAAAAAATCTTGTTTTTAAATTAAATTTTTGTTATAAAAAAATAAGTAAGTTTTTTATATTTCATAAAGTTGTTGTAAATACAAAAAAGAAACTTAAAGAACTTTCAACAAAAATTATTTTATTCAAGAGGAGATTTTTTCGATGAAAAAACTTATCACTTCTGCTAGTGTACTCGTGCTAGCATTGGCTTGTCTTTTTACATCATGTTCAGAAAACCCTGAATATAGTGGAACAATAGACACAGTTGTTGATTTAGCTGCTCCAAAAGTTGTAGCTATAGCTTATCCAGGTGTGAATATTGTTTCATGGTACCCTGTTGCAAGTGCAGAATCTTATGAACTTAGAATTTATGAAAATGATGTTCAAGTTCAATCAACAGTTCCTTTTGGTGCAGATTCTGAACTCACTTATGAAGATAAAGTTGGTGAAATTAACGATGGTGTAACACGCAAATATGTTGTTACAGCACTTAGTAAAACTGATGTAGGTCGTGCAGTTTATGCTCGTAACTCGAAAGGTGAAGCTTCTTGTAAAAGCATTATGCCACCAGTTGATACAAAATCACTCGAACTTCCTGCTTATGAAGGCGGATATGATGGAAAAGTTAAAACTGTATCTGCAAGTGATAAATTCGTTCTTAATGCATCAAATATTGCTTTAAGCATTGATTCTTTTAAAGGTCTTACAGTACAGTTTCCTGTAAAGGCTTATTTACAATACTCAATTGGAATTGATAAAGGAAACTATGTTCAAACAACAACAGACTTTTCTGTAGATTCTGTTATTATTGATGAATATAAAAACAATGCTTTATATACTTACAATACACCTATAACATCTTCAGGTACTTACCGTGTAGGAATTATTGCTGTTCCACGTAATGAACTTTATGGAGTTTCACCACGTGTTGTTTCAGAACAGTCTGTAGAAGTAGCTTCTTTAGGTGTAACAGCAGGTGCCGCAGATGGAATTTCTGCTTCATGGGCTAACAATGGTAGAACTGCCCGTATAATCTGGGAACCATCAACATTTACAAACAGCACGGTTGTACCGGCATCTTACTACACGGTTTACAGATCTGTAGCAGGTACAGAAGAGTATTCAAAAGTAAATGTTGCTGTTGCATCAATTAATAATGAAAAAAAATACTTTGTTGATGACCCTGTTTCAGATAATACAAAGAAATACAAATACATCGTTGTTTGTACGGACGGTACATCATACGCTACAACAGTGCTGACTGCAGAATTAGATAAATACACATTAACTGCCTGTGAAATTGACAGTGTAACAGCAGCAGCTTCTTCTTACGATACAACTGCTAATAATACAAATGACTTTATTACCTGGACAATCAAACTGCAAGGAACAGATGCAGAAAAGAAGTATGCTGATACTCTTAAGGGTGTATATCTCCTTGAAAAAGAAGCCGACTGGACAGGTACAATATTTGCAGCAGACTTTGATATGACAACATCATTGCCATTCTCTTTAACAGATGATGATGATGCTAATGTATACAAGGTATACACAGACCAGGTTAAAGCCGGTAAGGCATATCTCCTTGTTGTAGCAGGTAAAGACGGCTATGCAGACGCTTATAAGATTTCTTCTGCATACGAAGTTAAGCTTGCTAATATTGATGGTTCTAATCTTGCTGTTGATGCTGAAACAATCGACAATACTCGTAATAATACATCTACAGGAACTCCAGTTAATAACGATATTATTGTTGCACTTTCTGATGTAATTACAGCAGGTACAGATTCTATCGATAACTATACTTATGCATTGTACAAAGCTGTAGGTACAACTTCTGTTGATATTGGTGCTGGTACCGTAACATTTACTTCTGCAACAGACTGGGAAAAAGTTCAGGATGTAACAATGGTACGTAACAATGCTTACGATCCAGATGCTGCAAGCCTTTACTACGAAGCTTCTTACAGCATGACAAATGCTGAAAACGGTGTATACTACTTCAAGCTTGTTAAGAAAGATACTGCTGGTAACATTGTATACACAAGAGATTCAACAACAGTAAATACAACAACAGCAATTGCTTACACACCATCGATTTCTGCTGCATGGGATAATCCATCTGTAGCAAATGGTAACATTACTGTACAGTTCACAAAGAATAATACTGTAAATGAAGCAATCAGTGAAACACATGATGCAATTACTAATGTAGTTGGATACAAGCCAGAAACTGTTGAAGCAGGTATCACATATACATTGTATCGTGCTACAAAGGTAGATGATGCTGTAACAGTTGTATTTAAAGAAGTTGCTAAGATTACAGGTACAACAAATAATAACCAAACAACTACTGTTTATGTTTGGGATACATCTGTAAACCCAGCAGTTTGGGATACAAATACAGATTATACTTATGTAGACAGCATCAAGTACTCATATTCTGAAAGTGAAGCATTGAGTACAGCAAATTCATATCAGTATGTTGTAGTAGCAAGTCGTGCTGACGGAGCATATGTTGTTTCTAACATTGTAACAGTAGCAGGTGCTAACTAATTAGCCTATTTTTAGCAAGGTGCATTTTTGTGCCTTGCTAAAATTGGTGGATGTCCAAAACTTTCTTGCACACGCTTCTTGAATAAAAGAATGTATGTAAGAAAGTTTTGGAAATCTCCCTTTTATCATAAAAAAAGAGTATTTGGAGAGATAAAAATGTTTTTTAGAGTGTACAAAATATGGTAAAAAAGATTCTTTTTGTAATAGTATCAATAGCAATATTTTTATTTACTTCATGTGAACAAAATGTAAATAGTTTTGAATATTTAATTTCAGGTACAGATAGTGTAAAATTTTTTAATGTTTCTTTTGATGCCAATGGTGGAAGTGGCACAATGGAAAGCGTATCGTGTCAAATTGGTGTAGAAAAATCTTTACCAAAAGTTAATTTTACTTCCCCAACAGGACTCAAATTTGGTTCTTGGAATACAAAAGCCGATGGTTCTGGAAAAAGTTATAAAGATTGTGATTTATTTATTATTGATAGTAGTGATGTAAAATTATATGCAATTTGGATAGAAAAAGATGCTCATCCAATTATTTATTACAATGTGAATGGTGCTTTAAATACAAATCCTACAAGTTATTTAGAAAGTAACAATATTCTTATACAGGATATAGCTCAAAGTGGATATGTTTTTGAAGGTTGGTATTTTGAATCGGACTATAGTGGCACAGCTGTTACAGGTTGGACTGCTGGAACATATACAGATACAGTAAGACTTTATGCAAAGTGGGTAAAACTTTATACAGTGAGTTTTAATGCCAATGGTGGAACAGGAAGTATGCAAAGTATTACTGTACGCGAAGATGAATTAAGTACAACAAACTTACCAGAAAACGCCTTTACTTATGATGACCATCTATTTGTTAAATGGAATACGCAAGCAGACGGAAGTGGCACAGACATAGAAAAAAATGTACTTTTAAGCAATGTTATTACATCAGAAACTGATGTTACGTTGTATGCAAAGTGGGTAAAACTTTATACAGTGAGTTTTAATGCCAATGGTGGAACAGGAAGTATGCCAAGTATTACTGTACGCGAAGATGAGCTTGAAGGAGAGACCCTGCCAGTAAATACTTTTGTCTGGACAAATCATCTGTTAAAAAAATGGAACACTGCTCACGATGGAAGTGGACTTGATTTTGAAAAAGATGCCTTATTAAGCGATGTATTTGCTTTTAGTAGTGATGTAACACTGTATGCACAGTGGGTTATGGGGTTTGATTTGAGCACCCATGATATAAGTGAATTTGCTGATTATTTAGCAGATTTAATTGATACAACAAGTAAAGATAACGTGGTTGTAATTAGTGGGGTAAGTTCATCAAGTGATATGAAAACACTTGGAAACCAACTTCAATCTTATGGTGAATATATTTCTGTTATTGATTTATCAGATACAAATATAACAAGCTTGGAAAGAAATACTTTTAGTATAAACTCTTCTTCTTTTTCTGGTACAACTTTAAAAAACTTAAAAGAAGTTATTTTGCCAGAGACTCTAAAAAGCTTAGGACAAGGAGTATTTTATAATTGTACATCATTAGAAAAAATAAATATTCCTAGTGGAATTACAACTATTCCTTACTCATGTTTTTGTGGATGTTCTTCATTAAAATCTTTTACAATTCCAGATTCTGTAACAACTATTGATAATTTTGCATTTTGTGGTTGTGTAAGTTTAGAAACTGTAGAAATTTCACAACAATCAAAGTTGAAGACTATAGGAACTGCTGCTTTTTCTTTTAATTATTCTCTAAAGTCTATATATCTTCCATCAACTCTTACTTCTATTGGCATTGGTACATTCTATAAATGTACATCATTAACTTTTATTACGTTACCAAAATCATTGACAAGCATAGTTAATAGCGGTTCTTTTTCGATTAGTGGCATTGATAATACAGAATTACTTGGTTCGTATCCTAATGCTGGTGTGTTTATAGGCTGTACTTCACTTACAAGTGTAGTAATTCCTTCTTCAATTAAAACTATTGGAACATATGCTTTTACAGACTGCACTTCTTTAACAGATGTATATTATACAGGTACAGAAGAAGAATGGAATGCTATAGCAATAAGAACAGGAAATGATTATTTAACTTCCGCAACTAAGCATTATAACTATACAGAGTAGTAAGAATGGAATTTTACCCTAAATTATTTTATTGACAAAACTAAAATACGGGCTAAAACACCAGCATTAACGACGTGGGGTAGAGCAGGACCTTGTAAAATTTTCTGTGTAAATGGCTAAAAAATATGATACTGCTAAGGAGGTGTACAATGTTGGCCAAAACAAAAGGACTGACTCCTTTACAATTTATCATAAAAAAAGAGTATTTGGAGAGATAAAAATGTTTTTTTCGAGTGTACAAAATATGGTAAAAAAGATTCTTTTTGTAATAGTATCAATAGCAATATTTTTATTTACTTCATGTGAACAAAATGTAAATAGTTTTGAATATTTAATTTCAGGTACAGATAGTGTAAAATTTTTTAATGTTTCTTTTGATGCCAATGGTGGAAGTGGCACAATGGAAAGCGTATCGTGTCAAATTGGTGTAGAAAAATCTTTACCAAAAGTTAATTTTACTTCCCCAACAGGACTCAAATTTGGTTCTTGGAATACAAAAGCCGATGGTTCTGGAAAAAGTTATAAAGATTGTGATTTATTTATTATTGATAGTAGTGATGTAAAATTATATGCAATTTGGATAGAAAAAGATGCTCATCCAATTATTTATTACAATGTGAATGGTGCTTTAAATACAAATCCTACAAGTTATTTAGAAAGTAACAATATTCTTATACAGGATATAGCTCAAAGTGGATATGTTTTTGAAGGTTGGTATTTTGAATCGGACTATAGTGGCACAGCTGTTACAGGTTGGACTGCTGGAACATATACAGATACAGTAAGACTTTATGCAAAGTGGGTAAAACTTTATACAGTGAGTTTTAATGCCAATGGTGGAACAGGAAGTATGCAAAGTATTACTGTACGCGAAGATGAATTAAGCACAACAAACTTACCAGAAAACGCCTTTACTTATGATGACCATCTATTTGTAAAATGGAATACGCAAGCAGATGGAAGTGGCACAGACATAGAAAAAAATGTACTTTTAAGCAATGTTATTACATCAGAAACTGATGTTACATTGTATGCAAAGTGGGTAAAACTTTGTACAGTGAGTTTTGGTGCCAATGGTGGAACAGGAAGTATGCCAAGTATTACTGTACGCGAAGATGAATTAAGCACAACAAACTTACCAGAAAACGTCTTTACTTATGATGACCATCTCTTTGTAAAATGGAATACACAAGCAGACGGAACAGGAACTGATTTTGAAAAAGATGCCTTATTAAGCGATGTATTTGCTTATAGTAGTGATGTAACACTGTATGCACAGTGGGTTATGTGGTTTGATTTAAGCACCCATGATATAAGTGAATTACAAGATTATCTTTCTAGAACAATAGATACAACTTCTGCTGATAATGAAGTGGTAATTAGTGGTGTGAATTTAACAACAAGTGATTTACGCACACTTTCGAATGCAATTAAATCTTATAAGGCAAATATAGGAAAACTTGATTTAAGTGAACTTCAAATAACAGAACTTTTTAATTCTGGAGCTGGATCATCAGGAACAGGAATTTTTCAGAACCTTACTTCTCTAAAAGAAGTGATTTTGCCAAAAACTCTTGTAACATTAAGTGAGGGGGCTTTTGCTCGTTGTAACCAACTTGAAAAAGTTACAATGTATGAAGGGCTTACAACAATTTTATGGAGTGCCTTTGCTCGTTGTCCTAAATTAAAGAGTATAACTATACCTGATAGTGTTGTTTTTATTGCACAAACATCATTTGCATATTGTTATGACTTAGAAGAAGTAATCATTTCGAAAAATTCTAAACTTGAATTAATAGGCTGCCGTGCGTTTTGGAATTGTACTTCGTTAAAAGAAATATACATTCCGTGTAAAGTAGAGAATCTAAATAATGAAACTCTTAGGACTTCTGTAAACTCAAAGGAGCCTTCAACAGATGGTTCTTTTGAAGGATGTACAGCATTAAGTAAAGTATTTTTCGAAAATACCTTACTTAAAATTAATACTAACTGTTTCAAAGGCTGTACAGCCCTTACGGATGTATACTACGCAGGTACAGAAGAAGAATGGAATGCTATAGAAATAAGAACAGGAAATAATTATTTAACTTCTGCAACTAAGCATTACAATTGGTCTGAATAATTAACGGGAGCCACATATGAAGAAAATACTTTCTGTTTTTGTATTATTAATTCTTATTCTGGTAGTTTCATGTGAAGATCCTAATCAGGCTGCTTTGAATCAGTTCTTTTTGAGTAATCAGCTGGAAGTTTATTTAATTCAGTTTGAACCAAACGGTGCTTCAGGAAACACAAAAACACAGGAAGTGCTTTCATATGATTTTTCTACAGCAAGTCTTGAAAAAAATCCTTTTTTCAACGACGGATATGTTTTTTCCGGCTGGAATACACAAGCTGACGGAACCGGGAAAACTTATGCTCAGGAAAGCTCAGTTATGAATGTTTTTTCTGCTTCCGAAGCACGATGTATTACTCTTTATGCTCAGTGGACTCCTGTGTATACTGTTATTTTTGATGCAAATAATGGAACTGGCGAGGTTGCAGAACAGAGTTTTATTTCGGGTGAAAGTCACGCACTTATAAAAAATGGCTTTACAAAAACAGGTTATGGTTTTAGAGGCTGGGCATTTACAAAAGATGCAGATTCAGCAGTTTACTCTGACGAAGAAGTGATATCAGTTTCTTCAAGTTTTACATTGTATGCAGTATGGAGTTTAGATGTTTATACAGTAACTTTTAATTCCAATTATGGAACAAACAAAACATATACACAGAATTTTCTTTATGGAGAGAATAAAAAGTTGCTGACTAATACTTTTACCCGAAAAGGTTATAGTTTTTCAGGCTGGGGAGCGTCACCAGAAAGTGTTTCTCCTGTTTATTCTGATGGAGAATCTGTTGACTTTACTTCGGATACGCTATTGTATGCTTTATGGACAATAAATAAATACACTCTTACATTTTATCCGAATGGTGCTTCCGGTTCTTCTTATATGAGAGCTGTTGATTATGATACAATTGAAACAGTTGACGCATGTGTTTTTTCAGCACAAGCTGGTTATTATTTTGATTCTTGGAATACACAGCCAGACGGAAGTGGCGAAGCTTTTTCTGCTGGTTCACAATTTAATATGCCAGATTTTCCTGTGGATTTGTATGCAATATGGCAGGAAAAACCGGCACATAGCATCACTTATCATAATACACTGGATGCAGAGAATACAAATCCAGCTGAATATAAAGAAAAAGATTCTGTTTTGCTTATTGATTTGACCTTGAAAAATTACAAATTTGACGGCTGGTATATCAATGATACTGGGATACAATTAACAGGATGGAACCCTGGTACTTATCAGACTGATCTGGATTTATATGCTCACTGGACATATCCTGATGAAGTAAAAGGAGAAGATGGAAAATTTGGATATGCATGCGGTGATATATCTTTGACTTATACTGTAACAGTCATTTCCAGTAAAGGAGGATATTCGAAATCCTTTACCATTCACAGCGGTGAGTCATTCAATACTATAAAAGTCACTAATGTACCGACTGCCGCTGTGGCAGATGGAGTTGTATGGACTACAAATGTCGTTGCAGTGAATACCGAACACAATTTACGCTATGAAGGAACAAGCACAACAACAGTAAAGAATCAGGTGTTGGAAATAACAATACCGGCGCTTCAAAGAATAAATTAGGAATAGAAGAGAGGGGACTGTCCTTAAAGTTGAAATATTTTCAATAAAGGACAGTCCATTTTTTACTATGTAATCAACGGACTACAGTACAGGTTTCATTACGACTTCCGTCTGCTTTGCAGCCGGAAGTCTACGAGTTTTCTTACGAAAACTCGCCGTCATGTATGCTTACAGTACAGGCTTCATAGCTGTCATGTAGGCGCGGAGTTTGCGGCCTACAACTTCGATCGGGTGGTTGCGGATTTCTGCGTTAACATTTACAAGTTCAGTGTTGTTAACTGAAGTGTCCTTGTTAGAAAGACCCTTTCCGATAACTTCTGTTGTAACTTTCGGCATCAAATCTTTTGCCATCATTGGAGCTGCAACGCGGCTGAACAGGTAACATCCGTATTCGGCAGTATCAGAAATAACGCGGTTCATTTCGTAGAGGCGTTTGCGGTCGATGAGGTTTGCGATGAGCGGAACTTCGTGCAATGATTCGTAGTAAGCTGATTCAGGTTTGATACCTGCGTCAACCATTGTTTCGAATGCAAGTTCACAGCCGGCTTTAACCATAGCAACCATGAGAATGCCCTTGTCAAAGTATTCCTGTTCTGTGATTTCTTCTTTTGATTCTTCTGTTTTTTCAAAAGCAAGTTTACCTGTATCTTCGCGCCATGCGAGGAGGTCTTTGTCTCCGGCCTTCCAGTCTTCCATCATAGTTGATGAGAATTTTCCTGAAATGATGTCGTCCATGTGTTTCTGATACAATGGAGCGAGGAGTTTTTTGATTTCTTTTGAAAGAGCGTTTGCCTTGATTTTTGCAGGGTTAGAAAGACGGTCCATCATGTTTGTGATACCGCCCCATTTGAGAGCTTCAGAAATTACGTTCCAGCCGTGCATCAAGAGTTTTGTTGCATATTCTGGAGCGATTCCTTCTGCAACCATTTTGTCGTAACAAACGATTGTACCAGCCTGGAGCATACCGCAGAGAATTGTCTGTTCGCCCATGAGGTCTGATTTAACTTCTGCAACGAATGAAGATTCAAGAACACCGGCCTTTGAACCACCCATACCTACAGCGAGAGCCTTTGCATAAGCCCAGCCCTTTCCTTCAGGGTCGTTTACAGGGTGAACTGCGATAAGGTCAGGTACACCGAATCCGCGCTGGAATTCGTGCCATACTTCTGTACCAGGTCCTTTTGGAGCACACATTACAACTGTGATATCAGGACGAATCTGCATTCCTTCTTCAATCATGTTGAATCCGTGTGAGTACCAGAGAGCTGAACCTTTCTTCATTCTCTTCATAACTTCTGAAATTACGTTTGAGTGCTGCTTATCCGGAGTAAGGTTACCGATAAGGTCTGCTGTTGGAATGAGTTCGTCATATGTTCCAACTTTAAATCCGTTTTCTGTAGCGTTTTTCCATGACTGGCGTTTTTCTTTGATTGCTGCTTCGCGAAGTGCATAAGAAACATCGAGACCTGAGTCACGCAAGCACAAGCCCTGGTTCAAACCCTGAGCACCACAACCAACGATTACGATTTTTTTACCTTTGAGAGCGTTTACTCCGTCAGCGAATTCTTCTTTTGCCATTGAGCGGCAGTGACCGAGCTGAAGACGTGCTTCGCGCCAAGGAATTGAATTAAAATAATTTACACCCATGGGGGATCTCCTAAATAGAAATGATTTATGGGTGTATTATAGCGTGAAGGTGTTGTTGCGTAAAGTGAAATAAATTAAATTAAATATTGCATTTTACGCAATTATATTTATTACGGGTGTTTTAAGCCTCTGCTTTATTGAAGTCCTTGTTCAGAAAGATGAAGAAGCAGATTGCCATTATAATTGAACAAAGGTCAGCGATAGGCTGGGCAAGAATTACACCGTGAAAGCCCATAATTGAATTCAATATGATAACCGCAGGAAGGAAAACAAGGCCCTGACGGCTTATTGCAAGCAGAAGCGAAGGAATTGCCTTTCCCATACCCTGGAATGAAAAATTCAATACAAAGAGAATTCCGATAAATGGTGCGGAAATCATCAGTGCGCGGAGACAGTGGATTCCGGCTTCAATTGTCCTGTGAACGAGGTCGCTGTCGCCCGAAATGAACATGTGCACGATTTGTTCCGTAAATACAAAATAGAAGGCTGTGATTATAAGGCCCGAAATTATATTGCACATTGCGGAAAACTTGATTACGCCCTTCATTCTCTTAAAGTTTTTGGAACCGTAATTGTAGCCTACGAGAGGAGAAATTCCGATGCCGGTTCCAAGCTGGATAAAGATGACGAGCATGTTGGCCTTCATTGCGATGCCCATTCCGGCAACAGATACGTCTCCGTAAGTTACGAGGAACTTGTTGATTACAATGTTGCTCAGACTCATCAGGATGTTTGTCAAAGATGCCGGGAGCCCGATTGTAATGATTCCAAAGAAGGTTTTTTTTATGTTTTTTATGCACCCTGGATTTATTGTCAAAACCTGGCTCTTAAAAATTACGTGAACAAGATAATAACATACAGAAACAATGTTTCCGATTACGGTTGCCATTGCGGCACCCCGTACACCCAGTCCGAGGCATGGAATCCCAAGGAAAGTGTCAAGAATAAAGATCGGGTCAAGGATGATGTTTGTAATTGTTCCTGCCATTGAACCGATCATAGATGCTGTTGCAGAGCCTTCGCCGCGGATCAGGTTTGAGTAAACAGTAAAAAGAACAACGAATGGGCCGCCGAGACTGAGCCAGAAAAGATAGTCGTGAGCAAAGGCAAATGTGTTTTCGCTTGTTCCGGCTGAGCGGAGAATCGGTGTCATAAAGATGATGAGGAGGGCGCCGCCTAAAATTCCTGCGGCAAGTCCTGCGTAAAAAGAGAAGGCACTTGTTGAAGAAACTTTTTCGTAGTCCTTTTCGCCGAGTGCGCGGCTCAAAAATGAAGTTCCGCCAATACCAAAGATGTTGCCGAGTGCCATTAAAAACAAAAATACAGGTGTCGCAACGTTAACTGCTGCAACCTGGTTCGGGTCTCCGATTTGTCCGACAAAGAACATGTCTACCATGTTGTAAAAAACCGCAACTATCATACCTGCTACTGTCGGAGTTGCCATTTTGAATACGGCTTTTGGAATCGGATATTTTTCAAAAACGTCAATGTTCTGCTTCATATTTAAACGGTATACAAATATGTATTAAATGTCAACAAAACGCAAAAAATGTAAACAAAAGTTATTGAAGTTTGATTCCTTGATTGTCACAACATAAAAAATGTATAATTTAACTGTATGAAGAAGTTTATTCCTGCGGTGTTTGTTGTTATTGCCGCTCTGCTCGCGCTTTTTTTTATCGGCCGCAATCTTTTTGTTAAGGAAGATACAATTGCCCGCTCGCGCGTAATTACTCCTCTTGTAGAAAACGGTGATGAAAATATAGAAAAAAAAGATGATGAATACGAAGACTTTACACCGACTTCCTTTATTGAACTTGCAAACGATGAAACCCTCCTTAATATCGTAACGATGGATATCGACGGGGACGGTTTTGATGACCAGATTAATATTGTAAAAACTTCAAAAGGCCCGTACCTTGTCCTGATTGTCGGTCTTTATAATCCGCCTACAACTTCTTATATCCGCGCCGCATGGCTTGCGACAAATATCACGCAGCTCCGGACTTTTGCCTGTACCGGAATCGATGTTATCGGAAACCACAAAAAATCCCTCGTTTATCAGGGCGTTACTGACAGCGGCCGTTCAGTGCTCAGGATTTTTAACGGAAACCGCCCGCGCGGAGGTCAGTTTAAGCTTGTAATGATCGGTGACTTTGAAGCCGACGGAACTATCTTTATCCAGCAGTCTGAACGCAATGAGGCATACGCTTTGAGCCAGACAAAGGCCGCAAGCTTTCCTGTATGGGTTTATGCTTCGGATTCTTCGGAAAACTCAAGCAGGCTCGATCAGGTTCAGACGATGTATGACTGGAACGAAGAAGAGGGTAAGTATACTCAGGTTCGTCAGGTGCGCGTAACAGGAAGCCGAATCGCCGCAAAAGAACTTGCAAAAATTCAGGACGGAACTGTTGCTTCTTTTGCAAAGTTTCTGGACGGTTTGTGGTACAAGACGGATTCGACCGGAACTTCAATGCGCTACATCTTTTTTGATTATTTGAATCATGAAATCATTTTTCAGTACGAAGACAGCGAAGAAGTTTATTCATGGCTTAACAGCAATCTCCGCCGCAACGGTATGTATTTTTCTTCGGTAAACAAATCAATTGAAAACCTTCAGCGCCGTTTTGATATTTCTCTTGTTTCCATTGATGAAATCAGAATTCGAATTCAGGATGACGTGCGGATGATTATCGGCGAAAGCACGCTCTGGGACGGAAACTACAAAAAACTCGTTACCAAAAATGCATTTGCTCCGGATAAATCAAAATCGAAGGCCTGTGTGGATTCGCTCTTAAAAGGTCCGGCCTGGGAAAGCAGCGACGGCTCGTATTTTGTATTCAAGGACAACGACTATATTGTTGAAGGCGAAAACTTCAGCGACAACGGCCGCTTTATGCTGAATGAAATTTCAAATTCAACCCTGCTGCAGTTCAGAAGTTCAACAAATGTAAAATATTTTTCAGGCTATTACAGTGCTGAATTTGCAAAGATTACCAGAAAAGAAACTGACCGCCGGGGCCGGGTAAAAGAAACTGTAATCGACGACACGGACACAATTCTCCTGCAGAGCGTAATTGTCAGCCCTGACGGATTTTTTGCAACGGAAACTCAGCCCCTTGCCCTTCATAAAACCGCTCTGCGTAAGACGGACGAGTAGTGTTTCTATTGATTTTTACTACTAGAATCAATAAAATAGTTGAGTTATGACTGCAAATGAATTACGTTCGAAGTATATCGAATTTTTTAAATCAAAGAATCACGTTGAAATTTCCGGACAGTCTTTGATTCCGGAAAATGACCCGTCTGTTTTGTTTACTATGGCCGGTATGCATCCGCTCGTTCCGTATCTTCTGGGCGAAAAACACCCTTCCGGAACACGCCTCACTGACTATCAGAAATGTATCCGTACCGGAGATATCGAAGAAGTTGGAGACCCGAGCCACCTTACATGTTTTGAAATGCTTGGAAACTGGTCTCTGGGCGACTACTTCAAAAAAGAATCAATTGCATTCTCCTATGAGTTTTTGACAAGTAAAGACTGGCTTGCCCTTGATCCTAAAAAACTTTCTGTAACTGTATTTGCCGGTGACGAAAACGCTCCCCGCGATGAAGAAGCCGCAGGTTACTGGAAAGACAACGGCATGCCGGAAGATAAAATTGCTTACCTTCCAAAAGAAGACAACTGGTGGGCTGCAGGTCCTACAGGTCCATGCGGTCCTGATACGGAAATCTTCTACTGGGTTGGTGACGGACTTCCTCCTGAAGGCAGTAACAAAGGTACTGACAGCGCTAACTGGATGGAAATCTGGAACAACGTATTCATGCAGTATAACCGTATCGACGAAAAAACACTTGTACCGCTGGAAAAGAAAAATGTTGATACCGGTATGGGACTTGAACGCACTAACTGTATTTTGCAGGGCAAAAAGAGCGTTTATCTTACAGAAGTTTTCCAGCCGATTATCGCCAAAATTGAACAGCTTTCAGGCTACAAATACGGTTCTGACGAAGAAAAGGACAAGTCTGTCCGCATTATCGCAGACCACAGCCGCGCATCTGTATTTATCATCGGTGACCCGCGGGGCGTAAGCCCGGACCGTGTCGGTGCAGGTTACGTTCTTCGCCGCCTGATCCGCCGTGCAGTCCGCCACGGAATGAAGCTGGGAATCGACAAATCATTCCTCGCAGACATTGCAGATACAGTAATTGAAAACTTTAAGATCGCTTATCCTGAACTCGAACAGAATTCAGCAAGAATCAGAAAGGAACTCACAGCAGAAGAAGAAAAATTCCGCGTAACCCTTGCAAAGGGCGAGGCTGAATTCCAGAAGCTTTTGCCAAACCTCCTCAAGAACCCTAAAAAGGTTATCAGCGGAAAGGTTGCATTCCGTCTTTATGATACATTCGGTTACCCCCTTGAACTTACCCAGGAACTGGGAGCCGAAAACGGCTTTACTGTAGACGTTGAAGGCTTTAAGGAAGCAGAACGCAAACACCAGGAAGCATCTAAATCTGCTGATGTGGGACAGGCTAAGGGTGGTCTTGCAGAACAGAGCGACACAACAACAAAATACCACACTGCAACTCACCTGCTGCAGCAGGCACTTGTCAACGTTCTCGGCGACCAGGTTGCCCAGAAAGGTTCAAACATTACAAACGAACGCATGAGATTCGACTTTACTTTTGAACGTCCGATGACAAAGGAAGAAGTTCAGAAGGTAGAAGACATCGTTAACGAAAAAATTAAGGAAGACCTGCCTGTAACAATGGCTGTGATGACTCTTGATGAAGCAAAGGCTCAGGGTGCAAGAGCCCTCTTTGCCAACAAATACGGTGAACAGGTTAAGGTTTACACAATCGGTCGTGACCCGGTAAACGACTGGTTCAGCAAGGAAGTTTGCGGTGGACCTCATGTTCAGCACACTGCACAGATCGGAGACTTTAAAATCCAGAAGGAACAGTCTTCTTCAGCAGGTGTACGACGAATCCGCGCTGTAATTTCCGGCGGACTTCCGCTGGATCCTCAGTAATTTAAAATAAATTGTAACCTGAATAGGATTCGGGTGTTTATTGAAGGGTTCTCCCTTAAAGTGAATTTAAGGAAGAGCCCATAAAATATAAAAGTCTTTTTGAAGGGACAAAAAGGAAAAAAAAATGAAACGTTTAGCACTTAGTTTATCACTTATCGTTATGACTATAGCAGGTGTTTTTGCACAGGCTGATCTCCAGCCTCTGGCAACTGTAAAACTCAATAAGTCAGAAACTATCACTTTGCGCCAGCTCAAGACAAGAGTTGATGTTTATGCAAAGCAGAACGGAATTTCATCTTTTACAATCGAACAGAAGAAAGAAATCCTTGCCGCAATGATTGACGAAAAACTCGTTGTTCAGGCTGCACAGAAGGCAGGACTTACACTTACTGACACTCAGGTAGATCAGTACTTTCTGCAGAACGTAAGTGCTCAGGTTGGACGCAATGTTACACAGAACGAATTTGAAGAAATCGTACGCGCCCAGACAGGCAAAACTCTTGATGAATACCTCAAGGCTCAGGTTGGCATGAACCAGAGCGAATACAAGGCTTACCTCAAAAATCAGCTGATTGCACAGCAGTATGTAATTCAGCAGAAACAGGATAAAATTTCAAAAGCCGCTCCAAGCGACCAGGAAATCCGTGATTTCTTTGAATTGAATAAAGCAAGCTTTGTTCAAAACGACATGCTCAAACTCTTCCTCGTAATGTTCCCGAAGGGAGATAAACCGGAAGCAGCAAAAACTGCATGTGAAAACCTCCTTGGCGAAATCAAGGCTAAAAAGACTACATGCGAAAAAATCAAGGAAAAGATGGGCGACGGTAAAGTTTACCAGAGTGGTGACCTGTTCATCAGCAAATCAGCTCAGCACGCCCAGCAGCTTGGAATTACTTATAACGAACTTCTTGAGTTGTTTGGTAAAGATATTAACTATATTTCTACCCTCAATGAAACAGATAACGACTTCCAGTTCTATGTAATCCGTTCAAAATACAGTGCAAAAATGCTCGGCCTGAGCGACCTTGTTCAGCCGGAAACTACTGTAACTGTATATGATTACATCAAACAGAACCTTACACAGCAGAAACAGAGCCAGGCTTTGATTGCTGCGGTTCAGGAAGTTACAAAAGAACTTGATACTCCGGAAAATGTTGAACGCAAAAAGACCGGTGCCGCTCTCGACAAACTGTTAAACTGGTAGGCATAAATGTCCAGAAGAAAGGGTAGAATTATTGCGTTCCAGGGCTTGTATTCCTGGAATGTTGGTGGCTTGAGCAAAGAAGACATTCTGTCTTTGTCATGGACTGACAGCGACGGCGATAAAGAGCCTCTGGATGAAGAGACTTCTTTGTTTGCAAAACACCTTATTGCAGGCGCAATTGAAAATGCTGATACTATTGACGGTCTTATCAAAAGCCACTTGTCCGGCTGGGATTTTGACCGTGTAAACAAGGTTTCTCTTGCGATTTTAAGAATGAGTGTTTATTCACTTTTGTTCCAGAAAGATGTTCCGGGAACAATTGTAATAGACGAAGCAATCGATATTGCAAAAGAGTACGGACCGGATGATTCGTTTAAATTTGTAAACGCCGTCCTGGATAATATCCGGAAAGAAACAGATAAATCTAACTGAAGCAGGTTTGTATAATTGAATAAAAGCGGCACACGCACAAAAGCAAAAAAAAGATTATTCGCATTTTGCATAGTGTTAACGGCCGCTCTTTTTTTGTCCTGTTCCAGGGACACCGAGCCTGCTTCCTTTTTAACCTCCCTGGACAAGGTGGATTCCCTTATCAGGACTGGTCAGACTTCTGATGCAGTTAAACTCCTCAAAAAAACTTCAAAGCAGGCTTTCAGTGCCTATGCAAGAATCGGTATATATAAACGCTATATCACCCTGGGTGAGAAAGGTCTTGCAGAAAAAACTCTGGTAAAGGCAATTAAAAAGATTCCGGAAAATGAAGAATTAAGGGCATTGTACGGCACATTCCTTCTCCGTGCAAACCGCACGGCAGAAGCGTTAAAACAGACCGAAAGCCTTTCCGGAACAAAATACGGTTCAGTGTACTCAGAAGCGGTACTGAAGGAATGCGACCGGAGCTTTGAAAACTTAACTTCTTCAAAAATGGTTCCTGTTTATGTTGACGCCTATAATTCAACTCAGAATGACAAATGGCTCGTAAATGCAAGCCTGCCCTATCTGTTGAGCGGAGATTATTCTGCGGCCTGTGCAATGCAGCAGGACTTTAATCCCCAGACCGCGCTTTTCTGGGCAAAAGTTCAGTACGATGGCGGAAACTACGATCTATGTGTACAGAATGTTGAACAGCTGGATGGGGCCTCTCTCAGCGGAGATGCTGCAACTCTGGCTTCTGACGCATACTTTATGCTGGGGGATTTTGACAGTGCAGAAAAGGAGCGTTCAAAACTTCTTGCCCTTTCAGATCTTGAATACAATGTAAAAATTCCAAAAATACTTGCCGTAAACAGTGCCATCTGGTCATATAACTCCAGGGATTATACCCGTGCATACAATCTTCTGACTTCAATCGTTCTCAAGGACAGCGACTTTGTTCCGGCACTTTTGACCTACGGAAAGTTTTCTGTTCTGGACAGTGAAGTGCGCCAAATTGATACCCTTGAACGGGAATTGTTAAAGACGGATTTGCGTTCAATTTCGATGAAAGAAAATGACGAGCGTCCCCGCTTTTTGATTGACGACGCTATGTACCGGATTGACGGTGCGCTCATGAGACAGCGGGCAGACGCAAATGTGCAGGTAAGTGATGAACTTATCGTAGAAAAACTCTCCCTCTTTTTGCAGTCAAAGTCCGATTTGCCCTTTGACCGCCGTCTGAGTGAAATCTGGAGTACTCTGGAAAAAAATGAGGTTGGAACTGACCTTTATCCGCCCCTTCTTGTAAACTATGCAATTGTTCAGCTTTTGCGATTCAGCAGGGAACAGGACGCAAGAAATCTCTTTCAGAATTATCTCGATGCCCGCTATAAAATGAATCCTGAAGCCAAAGAACAGCGTAATAAGGTTAAATACGACATTTTTGGCGGTGAACATCATTATTCTTCACCTGTAGTGCCTGACTGGGTTACAAAGGCAGCCTTCGGCGACAGGGCGGCTCAATATGCAAACACGATGGAAGTGTGGGAGGTTGAATTTGCGGCGTACTTTGCGATGCTGGACGGAAACCTTACCGCTGCCCGCCGTTTGTATGAATACGCCCTGTTTGAAACAGGCGGTGTAAAAAGACTGCAGTCAGAAAATACAATTGCCGCAATCTCTCCACTGACCGAAATCTCAAGCGCCCTGAACCTTGCCCTGATTTATTCCAGCAGTGGTGAAAATGAAAAGGCAGTTTCTCTGTACGGATTATCAAGCGGAAAGACACGGGATAAAAAACTCAAGTCTCAGATTCTTTATAAGAATGCGGTTGTGCAGCTGGACATGAAAAACACAAAAGGCGCAATCCTTTCTCTGGATTACGCCATTTCTCTTGACCCGCTCAATGCGGAAGCCCGTCTTTTGCGCAAAAAATTGAACTAAAGACCGGCTCTCTCTTTTGGTGCGCCGTAATTATTCTACTACAGCGATGATGTCAGAATTTTTAACGATGAGATAGTCTTCACCGTCGATTTTGAGCTGTGTTCCTGCGTATTTGTCATACATTACGCGGTCACCGGCTTTTACTGTGATTTTTTCTTTTTCAGTTCCCGGACCTACAGCTTCTACAGTTGCAGTCTGTGTTTTTTCCTGAGCAGTTTCAGGAATGATGATTCCAGAAGCAGTTTTTGTTTCTGCTTTTTCCTGTTTGAGAAGAACTCTGTCTGCTAATGGTTTAACTTTCATTTATATTGCCTCCAAAATGTTTTGAATCTTTAGATTTATAATTAAAATATAGTAATTTTGTGTGTTTATCGTCAACAAAAATCATAAAAAAATGAATCAGGTGTGTTTTTATGACACAGTTTTAAGTGTATAAACCTGCGGTGTGTCAAATTGGCACAAGGTTTGCCCTGGAGTGTGCTTTTGAGCACTGCAAAGCCCTGTTTTTGCGGACTTTCCTGGTGAATTTAATAAATTCATAAAGTTGGCACGGAACTTGCAATAATATTAGCGTAAAAACATTTAACCGGAGGCCATTTTTTTATGACAAACGACGAAGAAATCCTTGCTATGTATCTGAAAGAAATTAACAGAATTCCACTTTTGAGCCGCGAAGAAGAAAACGACCTCGCTCTTAAAGCAAAAAACGGCGACAAAGCTGCAAAGGATAAGATTGTAAGCGCAAACCTTAGATTTGTTGTAAACGTTGCAAAAAAATACCAGAATCATGGCCTTGATCTCGTTGACTTAATCAGCGAAGGAAACATCGGTCTTTTGACAGCAATCGAAAAATTCGACGTAGATAAGGGATACCACTTTATTTCATACGCTGTATGGTGGATCCGCCAGTCAATCCTTAAGGCAGTATGCGAAAAGGGCAGGGCAATCCGTCTCCCGATGAACCGCGTTAATGAACTTGTACAGATTGAAAAGGCACGCAAAAATGTCGGTAACAAAAAGACTGAAGAACAGGAAATTGCCCAGGTTGCAAAAATGCTCGGTATGGATGCAGTTCATGTGCGCGATATGATTGCCATCAGCCGCGAAATGGTAAGCCTTGATTCTAAACTTGATTCATCAGCAGAAGACAGCACAACCCTGGGCGAAATGCTCAGTGATGACAAATACAGCAATATTGACGAAAAACTTATCAACGAAAATCTTTCTGGCGATATCGACAATATTCTTAAGACACTTAAACCTGCAGAAGAAAAAGTTCTCCGCCTGCGCTACGGCTTAAACGGCCAGAAGCCTATGTCACTGAAAGAAGTTGGTGATGTCTGCAATTTGACTAAGGAAAGAATCCGTCAGATTGAAAAGACTGCAATTGTCCGCATGCAGCATCCTACTCGTGCACGCCGCCTTGAGTCGTACGTAGCATAGTGTAATAATTGAATGCATCAAGCCTTGCCTGCGCCATCAGCTGGCTGTCTCGGGCAAGGTCTGCAACAGCAAAAGTAAGCTGTCCGCTTTGAAGGGTTCCGGTAATCTGGCCGGGACCTCTTAGTTTTAAATCCTCTTCCGCAATTTTAAATCCGTCAGTGGTCTGGCGGATGGCCTTCATTCGTTCAATGCCGCTTTGACTTATATTTTTTGAATAAATTAAAAAACAATATGACTGTGCGCTTCCCCGTCCGACCCGTCCCCGGAGCTGGTGCAGGGCTGCAAGACCAAATCTGTCTGCCTGTTCAATTACCATGCAGGTTGCGTTGGGGTTGTCCACTCCCACTTCTACAACTGTTGTGGCAACAAGTATCTGGATGGCACCTTCCCTGAATTCGCGTAAAATGCGGCTCTGTTCCTCGTCATCGATTTTTCCGTGAATGAGGGCGCATTTGTACTCGGGGTAGACCTGAGTGCTCAAAAATCTGAACATATCCTCTGCGGCTTTAAGGGACATTTCTTCATCCCGTTCTGAGGAGTCGGGGGAGTTTGTTTCCTGGCCGATTGCAGGGTAAACAAAGTAGGCCTGACGTCCCTGGCGCAGTTCCTGGCGGACTGCTTCGTAGGCGTTGCGTTCGTTTCCTTCCTTTGTCAGGTAGGTTTGAACCGGTTTACGGCCGGAAGGCATTGTTTTGATTGTAAATACGTCTAAATCAGAAAAAACGGTCTGTGCAAGTGTCTGGGGAATCGGTGTGGCACTCATCATTAAAAGGTTTGCGCCGTTTATCTTTTTGTTCAGGCTGTTCTGCGCCTTGTCCACAATGGCACTTCTCTGCATGACGCCAAAGCGGTGCTGTTCGTCGATGATTGCAAGGCTCAGATCATTGTATACAACGTTTCTTGAAAAAAGTGCGTGAGTTCCGATTACAAGATTAATTGAACCGTCTTTTAAGGCGTCCAGCAGAAGCTTTCGTCCCTTTGCATTGATGTTGCCTGTCAAAAAGGCGGCATGGATTCCCAGCGGTTCAAGCTCACGGGCGGCGTTCTCTGCGTGCTGCCTTGCAAGGATTTCTGTGGGTGCCATCAGGGCGCTCTGGCTTCCGTAGTCTGCGCTCCTTAAAACTGCAAAGAAAGAAACGAGGGTTTTTCCGCTTCCCACATCGCCCTGTAAAAGAGCGCGCATGTTAAAGTGTGAACCTTCTTTCTGACCGTAACTTTTGTCGATATCCAGGTTCATTCCGTAAATTACATTTTTCTGGTCCTGAGTCAGATTGAAGGTCAGACGTGCAAGGTACTGTTTTTGCCGCGGAGACAGACTTGAATTAAAATCCTCTTCGCTCACGTCCGGCCTGCTCTGTTCAACCGGTGTGATAAGGGGAAGCTTTCCCCGGTGCGCCCATGCCTGGTCTGCGATACTGAGCTGGAACTTGAATAATTCTTCGTAGGCGAGGGTTTTCTGTGCCTTCTTAAAACTTTCAAAATCAGGCGGCTGGTGAATTATTTTAAGCGCGTCTTTTTTTGAAAGGAGTTTGTGTCCGCTGATTATGCTTTCCGGAAGTTCGTCATCAATTCCGGCGGAATAGCGTTTTAAGGCTTCGTCCACGGCTTTGCGGACATTTTTCTGATTCAAGCCTTCGGTTAAATGATAGAGTGCAAAAATCTTACTGTCCGGAAGGCTTGCGTCTGCCCAGTCCCTTAATTCGCCTTCATCTGCAAGTTTTTCTGCTTCAAATGAAGTGGACTGTAGGGTCTGGTATTTGAATTCAAAATGTGCGGTTAAAGAAATGATTGAACCTACAGGAAAGGTTTTTTCTAAAAAAGGGCGGTTAAAGGCAATCAGCTGTGCGGTCTGGGTTGAGTCGCTTACAATCAGCTTGAGGGTTTTCATGCGGCCAAAACCAAACCATTCATGAGAGAGCACCTTTGCAACCGTGTGAACTTTGGCGTGGTCCAGTGCCCGGCAGAGGGGAATGCGCTGAGTGCGGTCTTCCCAGTCCCGGGGATAAAACTGAATTAAATCGCCTATTGTAAAAACGTTTAATTTTGCAAAGAGGGCGGCGTTTTTAGGGCCGATGCCCGATAAGGTGGAAATTGAATTTTTTATTTCCGAAACTTTCATTAATTCCTTCTTTGCAAAACTTTTTTAGAAAGGAAGCGCCATCAAAAGCGTGCAGACGATTCCAATGAGGATTTTTCCGATGATATAAATTGCAGCCAGAGTTACGGCGGACAAAATCAGTGCCTTTTTGTACGGCATTGTATTCTTTGAAAAAATGCCCGTGAGGGAGTAAATCAGGGAAGAAAGAATTCTGTCCAGCTGGCCCCAGATTGAATTTGTTGAACCGTAATCATTTGTAATCAGAATTACGACGAGACGGATTACAATCAGTAAAACCAAAAAGAAAATAATTGAAGCAGTTACCGACCATATAAGGCTGATAATCATGGACAGGATGCCGCCGATTGTAACATGGGAAGTGGCAGAGATGTTGGCAAGAATTGTTGCCGCAGCCGACAGAACACAGATTGCAACGGCCGGAGAAAAATCAAGAGCGCCAAGCCTTAAAAAACTGAACCGGCGGAACAGGTTTAAAAACGGATCACAGATTCTGCTCAGGTACCATGCAAATTTTGAAACTGCAAGTCCGGGAATCCATGTAATAAAGATTCTGATAAAACAAAGAAAAGAATAAACTGAAACCGCAAAAGCGAGTATTTTTAAAACCTGCATTTAGCCTCCTGAAAACCTTGATAACCTAAACAGCCCACACTTCTTTGACGCACGCCATCTGCCGCAGCGAATCCATAAATTCCGGGGTGCCCGGCGCTGTAAGCTGTGAACCTGCCTTAACGATGTAGGTTCCCTGATTTGTATCTATATGAAAATATAATGAACAATTGCCCGAAGTGCCAAATAAAAATTCCTTTAAATTGAATATATTCAGCTCGCTGTTAAAATCCTTGTCCAGCTGCACATGAACTTCCGAAATTGCACGGTTCTGGAGTGCCTGGGGGTCTTCGATTCCTTCAACGATAAACGAGGCTTCTTCCCGGGAAGTGTCGAGACGTCCCTTGAACGCGTAAATCTGGTCGTTTTTAACCTTGTCGCTGAGAGTTTCCCAATTTTTAGGGAAGAATGTAAGTGAAAAGTTTCCTGAATAATCCTGGAGTTTTGCAAATGCCATCGGCTTTCCGCTTTTTGTAATGATTGAGCGCAGTTCCATGAGCATTCCGACGCATACATATTCCTTTCCCCGGTAACGGTTTTTCCAGTTGTTCTGGTTGCTTTCCTGGAAGGCTTTTGATTCTGAGCGTGCAATGGCGGCTTCCCGTGCAAAGTTTGTTGAATTGAGGGTTGCCTTTTCGTATGCTTTTTTGTAGTCATCAAGAGGGTGACCTGAAACATAGCATCCGATAAGTTCCTTTTCCATATTCAGCTTTTCCATCTTTGTGCAGTCAGGAAGTTCTTCAAATACGTAGTCGGCAAATTCCTTTTCGCCGGTGTTTTCAAAGAGACTAATCTGTCCGTCGTCTCCGCCGCCCAGTTTCTTTTCCGTGTAAGAGAATGCGCGGTCCAGGTTTGCAAGCAGTGTGGGGCGGTTTTTATCAAGGTTGTCAAAGCCGCCTGTCTTAATCAGAACTTCGATTGCCCTTTTGTTTAAGGCAACCTTTCCCACCTTGCCGGCTTTTTTGTCTTCTTCGCTTATGTCTTCTTTTGCGCTTAGCATGCGTTCAAGAAAGTCCATAAAGTCTTTGAACGGACCGTTTGCTTCCCGCTCTTTTACGATTGCGTTTGCGGCTCCGTCGCCCATTCCCTTGATTCCTTTAAATCCAAATACGATATGACCGTCTACAACGTCAAAGATTGCGTCTGAGCGGTTTACATCAGGCGGGTCTACAGGAATGCCCATACGGCGCGCTTCGGCGATGTAAACCGGAAGACCGTCTGTTGAAGTAATTTCGTTTGTAAGGTTTGCGGCCATAAATTCGGCAGGACGGTTAGCCTTGAGCCAGCCCGTGCGGTATGCGAGAACCGAGTAGGCTGCCGCGTGGGATTTGTTGAATCCGTAGCCCGCGAAGGGAACCATGATATCAAAGATTTCGTCGGCGTGCTGTTCCGTAAAGCCCTGCTTGATGGCACCTTCGATAAATTCCTTCTTTTTGCCCATCAGAACTTCAGGCTTTTTCTTTCCCATGGCACGGCGGAGCATGTCGGCCGCACCAAGAGAGAATCCCGCGATTTTCTGAGAAACCTGCATTACCTGTTCCTGGTAAACCATTACACCGTAGGTTTCCTTGAGAATTGGTTCAAGACAAGGGTCAGGGTAGTGGACTGTTTCAGGCTTCCACTTACCGTCGATGTATTGCGGAATATAATCCATCGGGCCCGGACGGTACAGAGCGTTCAGGGCAACAAGGTCTTCAAGACGTTCCGGCTGGAACTGGCGCAGGATTTTCTGCATTCCCGGAGACTCAAACTGGAATACTGCAACTGAGTCTCCGCGCTTGAACAAATCAAATGTTGTCTTGTCTGTTTCGCTGACCTGGCGGCAGTCAAATACAGGTTCATCCGGTTTTTTATGCTTGTTTATAATGTTTTCTGCGTAGCGGATCAAAGAAAGCGTTTTGAGGCCGAGGTAGTCAAATTTTACAAGGCCGCATGGTTCAATAATATCCATTGTGTATTGAACTCCGACTTCGCCCGTTTTAGGGTCCATGAATACAGGAGCCCAGTTTGGAAGGGCGGTCAAGCCGATTACCATGCCCGACGCATGAAGACCTGTGTTTCGTTTACAGCCTTCGAGTTTGAGTGCAAGGTCAAATAGTTTTTCGTAGCGCGGGTCGTGGCGGTACGGGGCGAGCTGGCCGCCGTCCGGAAACTTTTCTGTCGGCGGGTCAAAGCAGTCCTTGAGTTTTGCCTTTAAGTTTTCGCTTACGAGGGACTTGAGCATGTTGACTTCTGAAAGAGGAACCCCGAGTGTACGGCCTACGTCCGCGATACAGTTCTTTGGCTTTAAAGTACCGAATGTTACGATATGACCGACCTGAGGTTCACCATACAGATCGCGTGTGTGCTGGATGATGGTCTGGCGGTAGTCGAAATCCATATCGATATCAAAGTCAGGCATGGAAACGCGTTCCGGATTCAAAAAGCGCTCAAAGATGAGCTTGTATCTGAACGGATCAATATCCGTGATAGTCATACAATAGGCTACGAGGGAACCTGCACCGGAACCTCGTCCCGGTCCGATTGGAATTCCATGTTCCTTTGACCAGTTGATGAATTCCCAAACGATCAGAAAGTAGCCGGAAAATCCCATCTTAAAGATGATTCCCAGTTCGTACTCGGCGCGCTGGCGGATTTCCGGCGTAATTTCCTTGTAGCGCATGCGAAGGCCCTTTTCTACAAGGTGACGCACGTAATCGTCCTGGTTCTTTGTGTAGTCGTCTCCGTGCGTCTGGAACTCTTTTGGAAGTTCAAAGCGAGGAAGACAAGACTTTAATTCCTGGGTTTTGTACTGGTGAATCGTGAGATTGCACATATTTGCAATCTTGACTGTGTTTTCGTATGCATCAGGGCAGTCCGGAAAAAGCTGGCGCATTTCGTCTTCGGTTTTAAAATACCATTCGTGTCTGTCGCCGCCCATCGTCTGGTGAGGCTCGTTCATGTTTTTCTTAAAACCGATACAGCGCAGACAGTCCTGTGCTTCCCAGTCTTCTTTTTCTACATAGTGTATGTCATTTGTTACAACCAGAGGAATATCGAGTTCCCTTGCCATTGCAATGAGTTTTTTGTTTACAAACTTCTGGTCTTCAAGGCCGTGGTCCTGCAATTCAATATAATAATGGTCCGGTCCAAAGAGGTTTTTGTATTTTAAGGCAACTTCTTTTGCTTCTTCATCCTTTCCGGCAAGCAGGAGTTGAGGAAGTTCGCCCGCGATACAGGCAGAACAGCAGATGAGGCCTTCGTGATATTTTTCCAAAAGTTCAAAGTCGATGCGCGGTTTGTACCACATTCCTTCGGTAAAGGCAATTGAAGAAAGCCAGCTCATGTTTTTGTAACCGGTTTCGTTTTCGCACAGGAGGATAAGGTGAAAGTATCTTGCCTGGCGGTCACCGTCTTCGCCCTTGTGGCTGTAGGGAACCGAATTCTTTTCTTTGTGGCTGCCGAAAGCTACATAAAATTCTTCGCCGACAATAGGATTGATTCCATTTACGTGACAGAGTTTTTCAAAATTCAATGCGCCGAACATGTTTCCGTGGTCGGTGAGTGCAAGGGCCGGCATATTCAGTTTTTTTGCCTTTGCAACAAGTTTGTCGATTGTGGCGCAGCTGTCCAGGAGAGAGTAGTCTGAGTGGACATGCAGGTGAACAAAGTTTGCAACCGGAGTTCCTTCCGGGGCGCTTTCAAATTCGTGATAGTCTGCCATTTTTTATTCCTAAAAATATTTTTGTATGATTTTATCATATCTGAACGCTAAATTTAAGGATAAAACTGTAAAAGTTTATGAAAATTATGCGGACTTGCGGGGCTCCCAGCGCTAGTGCAAAAAGAAAGCATTATTAGTATACTGTCTTTATGATTAAGTTGGTTGCTTTTTTAGGAAATTACGGAACAGAATACGAACACACAAGACACAACGTTGCATGGCAGTTTGCTTCTCAGCTGCCTTTTTACAATAAATTGAATTTTCAGCAGAAGTTTAAGGGTGATTACGCTGTAGTAGAAACATCAACCCTCGCACAATGGTTTGCAGAAACCGGCATGTACGCCAAAAAGGACGGCTCGGCACAGCCGGTACCGGAAGGAGCCCCTGATAAAATTTACTTTTTAAAACCCCTTACTTATATGAATCTGAGCGGAGAAGCAATCGGCGAACTTGCCCGCTTTTACAAAATTGAGCCTTCAGAAGTTCTCGTAATTCATGATGAACTTGAACTTCCCATTGGAACTGTAAGCTTAAAGTGGAGTGGCGGACTCGGCGGACACAACGGTCTCCGTTCAACAAAGGCTGTTCTTGGAACTGCTGATTTCTGGAGGCTTCGTTTTGGACTTACAAAGCCTGTGGACCGCGATATCGCGGACTATGTTCTGAGTGCTTTTACAAGTGATGAGAGGATTATTTTGTCGCAGGTGTTTAGTGCGGCAAATGAGCTTTTTGCAAAACTTCTGCTTTCTAACGACGCAAACATGCAGCGCCTTTTGCAGGGCTGGTCAAAAAAGAAAGTTATTCAATAGCCTGCCATCCGGGCAGGGCGGAGCGCGCGGAGAGAACTCATAACGAGGCCCCTCCATTTGCGCGGTTCAAGCGAAAGTTTATACCTTGAATTTACCGATTTCGTCCGTTACGCGGTTAATCGAAATTGTGTTTTCGTTTGTAACCGTGTTGACTTCCTTGATTGTATGGTTAAGGTTTGTAATTCCGTTTGCAATGTTAAGCATGGAACTGTTGATTTTTACAGTTGCCTGTGCGAGTTTTTCCATTTCTACGAGAATTTCCTTACTTCCTTCGTCCATTACGCCGGAACTTGATTTTACGTCCTGGGTAATTGATGTAATGCGGTTCATTGCTTCGAGAACCTGATTACTTCCGGCACTCTGTTCATCCATGGCCTGTTTGATAATTTCTTCCTGTCGTTTTACAGTCTGTGTGTTATCAAAAATCATGTTGAACTGGTTTTCCATTCTCTTTGCATCTTCGGTCATTGTCGTGATCTTTTCGTGCAGCTGAGAAAGTACTTCGCCGATTTTCTTACCCTGGGTATTTGAGTCTTCTGCAAGTTTACGGATTTCGTCAGCAACTACGGCAAAGCCCTTTCCGCTTTCGCCTGCGTGAGCCGCTTCGATTGCTGCGTTCATGGCAAGAAGGTTTGTCTGTTCGGCAATGTTCTGGATGATTGCAGATGTTTCGATAAGACCCTGAGAGTCTTCTGCAATGCGGTTTGTTGTTTCTACAGTCTTTGTAACGATTGCGCGTCCTTCTTCTGCAGAATCAGAAAGCTGAACAACGTTTGCCTGGTTCTTTTCGAGGATTTTTGTTACAGAAGCGATGTTTGCAACCATTTCTTCTACTGCGGCAGAAGATTCTGTTACGGCTTCGGACTGGTTCAAAATGTTGCCGTTGAGTTTTTCGATGTTGCGGACGATTTCGTTCAATGTTGCGTTAGTCTGTTCAACGCCTGAACTCTGGTTTACGATATCGTCCTTGATTTCTGAAAGGTTTGTATCGATTGTGCTGATTGATTCGGCAGTTACGTTCATGTTCTGGGAAAGTGTATTTCCTACATTCTGCATCTGGCCTGATTCGCTGATAATCGAACGCATTGAAGCGGCAATCTTTTCGATTGTGCGGTTAAAGTATCCGGCAAGAGTTCCGATTTCGTCTTTTGAAGTATCAGGAATTCGTACAGTCAGGTCACCGTCACCTTCAGAAATATTCTTGAGGATTGCGATGAGCTTGTTAAGCGGGTCTACAATTCCGTGAGCAAGCAGGAATGATACACAGATTGAAAGTATGATTCCGATAATGATTGAAACAGCAAGCATCGTAAGGACTGTATTTGTAGATGCGTTGATTGTAGACTTTGGAATAATCATTGTGTAGTCAAGGGAGTAGTAGTCGTTCTGTGACGGAAGGATACGGATTTCACAGTCCTGTCCCTGGAACTTTTCCTGGTAGATTTTGTAGTCACCCTGAGTGTAGCCCTTGAGGGCCTGGAGAGCCATGTCGGCAGCCTTTTTGTATTCGGCCTGGGCTACGAAAGGATCGAGAATAACATTTGTTTCGCTGTCCAGGATGATGAATTTGATTTCGCCCATGGATGTTGAGTCACCGATGATTTTGTTGAATGCAAATACATCAACTTCGAGGGCAACTATGAGTTCGTCGCTGAGAGCCGTTGCAACCGCAAACACTACATCATTATCTCCGTCGACAAATGCAGGTGAGTAGTACGGTGTGCCTCCAAGGTCAATTGCAAAGTCGTACCAGTTGCTTTCCTGAATTTCTTCCAAATCAATGTTTTCTTCCGGATAGCTGATAATGTTTTCGCCCTTGATAACCATCGCGTTGTGAATGTTTTCATTTGAATCAACAATGAGTTTCTGAATGTCGCGGATATAATCCTCATCATCTGATTCTGCTACGGCCGCAAGCTGGGCTGACGAACCGTTCAAATCACTTAAAAATGCGGATAAAACTGAGTCTGTAAGACGCATTGTTGTGGAAAGTTTTTCAGTAAAGTTTCCTTCGTTGACCGGCTTCATTCTGAAATAGATACTGACTCCAAGAAGAACAAAAAGAATGGCAGTCTGAATGGTGACACCGCGGATGATTCTGACAAAAATTGAGTGTCGCTTTGATGTGGTATTTGTTTTAGACATATAATCCTCTCCAAATTTTTTCCTAGGATAAAGTTTAACACGAAATACTTAAATTATTGAAGTTAATTAAGCAAATTCTGCAATTATTTTAGTAGAAAACCGTCTTTTTTTTACAAAATTTGGTTAATCTGGAATTTATATGTTATAATTGGATATAATGTTTTTATTTGCACGGAAAATCCTTTTTTGTGCAGCTTTTTTATTCGGAGGAAATATGAAAAAAATTAAAATGCTGGCAGTTGCAGCACTTTTTGCTTTGACTGGTTCGCTCTTTGCACAGACTGTTGAGGAAATTATGGCTAAATCAACAGATCTCCCGGTACCAATCTTCTCTAAAGCTTTACTCATCATGGAACTGGTAGACAAGAACGGCAAAGTTACAGAAACCCGTAAAATTTACGAATACGGAAACGTAGAGACAGGTCTCAAGAACGTTGTATTTGATATTCAGTCACCGGCATCTGTAAAGGACACTCGTATTCTTCAGGCAGAAAAAATCGGTAAGGGTGATGACAAATGGATTTACCTTCCGTCACTTAAGACAACACGTCGTATCGCAGCCGCAGAGCGCCAGAAGTCATGGGTAGGTTCTGACCTTACATACAATGACATGACAATCCGTAAGTTCGATGATGACGAGCAGACAATGCTGGATGAAAACGCATCACAGAATTCAAACGGCAAGGCATACAAATGCTGGAAGATTAAGTCTGTTCCTGTAAAGAACAAGAACGTTGAATATGCATATCGTATTCAGTTCATCGAAAAAGGGTCTTATCTTCCAATTATGGTTGAATACTATGACAAAAAAGATACTCTCATCAAAACATACGGCATCGATGCTTTTGAAGAATTTACAGGTGCTACAGGTAAAAAGTACTGGCTCCGCCGTCATGTTACAATGAAGAACGTTCTTACAGGACACTATACAACAGTAGCTGTTGACAAGATTGAATTTGATAAACCTGTTGCTACTCGCTATTTTACACAGAACTGGCTTAACACAGGTAAATAAACATTAACGCGAAATTTATAAGGAGAAATTATGAAATATACTAAAATTACAGCAGTTGCAATGCTGCTTGCAGCCGGTACATTTGGTTTTGCAGATGAATTTGATGAATTTTCAGGCGAATTCGAAGAGGTTGTTGAACCTGTAGTAACTCTCAGTGGAAGCGCATCAATGGCAGGCCGTGTTTACACAGACCTGCGCGACGGAAACAACGAAGTACTTGATCTTCAGGATTCACTTACAGAAGGAAATCCTTCGGTAAAAATCGGTGCTGATTACAGTGGCTCAGCTTCAGACGTATCTATCAAATTCAAGTTTGATAAATTCTCTCTCGGTGATTACAAAGAAGACATTGTTGAAGAATTTACAGCACGTGCTTACCTCGGCAACTTCCAGCTCGAAGCCGGAAAAATGAAGGTTGTATGGGGTAAGGGTGATAAACTCCACGTAGTTGATAACTTCAACGCAAACGACTACACAGACTACATCATTCCTGATTACATTGACCGCCGTATCGCAGAACCAATGTTCCGCGTAGTATACAGCACACCAAGCAATGTTAAACTGGAAGGTATCTGGACACCAATGATGACAGCTGACCGTCTTGCTTCTGACGGTGTATGGGTTCCTAACGCAATGAAGACTTTGACATCAACTGTTGAAGGTGCAATGAAACACAACCTGGCTCTCATTCTTGACGGAACAATCAAGACTGTATCATCAGGTACAGGGACAAGCTCAACTGCCGTTGATGCTATCATGGCTGCTTCAAGCTTCAGTTCTGATAATCTTGTTGGTGATGATATCCACTCAATCAAATTCGGACAGGCAGGTGCACGCACAACATTTACTCTCGGTCACCTCGACCTCGGTTTGAGCTACTACTATGGTCACTCAAAACAGCCGAGTGCTAACCTGAGCCCGTATATCTCTTCTTTGACAGCTGCCATCACAAATGCAACATCTGTTTATGCAGCAGCAAACGCTGCAACAATCCAGACTACATATGCTGATGAAATTACAAGCCTTGCTACAAACAAATATGCTGCATATTACACAAGCCTTGCTGGTCAGACAGTAAAAGACCCTGTAACAGGTGCTGATGTAACAATTGCAGGTGCTACAGAAATCCAGACTCTTGCAGGTCATGCTGCATTTGCAGAAACATGTTCAAACCACGCTCAGGAATGGTATGCTCAGGGTAAATTGACTTTGACAGACCCTCTCGCACTTCCTGAACTCAACTACGACCAGGTTCAGGTATTCGGTCTTGAAATGGCTACAGTTCTCTGGAAATTCAACATTCGTGCTGAAGGTGCTTACTACCTCACAAAAGATACTGCCGGTGACAATCCATGGATTCACAACAACAGTGTACAGTGGGTAGCAGGTTTTGATATCGATATGCCTTGGACAAACATGAACCTCAACGTTCAGACTCAGGGTAAATACATCCTTAACAGCAACAAGATTAAGGAAGGCGCTTATGCCGCTTATGACGTTGATAAAGATGCAAACGACAAATACACAAACAACAAAATCGTTGTTAACCTGTCAGACAGCTACAACCACGATAACGTAAAGGTTGAAATCAGCGGTATCTACGGAATCGAACGCAAGGACATTCTTGTAATGCCTTCCCTCACAATCCGCGCTGCTGATGACTTCTCAATCAAAGCAAGCGGCCTGTGGATTCACGCACCTGATGAAGACTGCGAATTCTACGGCTGGGGCAACAACAGCTTTGCCCAGCTTTCTTGTAAATACCTGTTCTAGTTTCAGAACATAGTTATTACGGAAGCCCGCGGAACAATAATTATTTATTGCTTTTGCGGGCTTTTTTCATTATATTTAGAATATGAGTAATTCAATTATTAACGAAGAAGAAAAGAAAGAAAAGAAGGGCAGCGGCTCTGATTCACTGATGGAGCGCCTTCTTAAATCCCGCCAGATTGTTGTTAGCGGCGAAGTTAACGAAGATCTTGTAGAAAAAATCGTTAAACAGCTTCTTGTTCTGGAAGCAGATTCTGACAAACCTATTTATCTGTACATCGACTCTCCGGGAGGATCAATCGACGACGGCTTTGGCCTTTATGACATGATCCGCTTTATCAAGGCTCCGGTTTACACAATCGGAATGGGCCTTATTGCAAGCATGGGAGTTACTTTGTTCCTTTCGGTTCCGAAGGAACGCAGATTCAGTCTGCCTAACAGCCACTTCCTTATTCATCAGCCGTTGATGGGTGGAAGCCGCGGTGTTGCAACTGACATCGAAATCACAGCACAGGAAATCACAAAATCACGCGAAACTCTTACTCAGCTGATTGCTGACGCAACAGGCAAGGATTTTGAAACTGTAAAGAAAGATACTGAACGCGATCACTGGCTTACTGCAAAAGAAGCCCTTGATTACGGTATTGCAGGTAAAATTATTACAAGCCATTCAGAATTGAAATAAACCGTTTTTTGTGCTAAATTAAGATGATTTTTGAATTAACCGATTCCCTCGTAAATCAAATTATTTTTGCGATGGAAAACCAGAATCAAGTTTCGGCCCTCGATGTTCAAAACATGTGTATTGTTGACGCTGGTTCTGTTGAGGTTGATGAAGATAAAATATATTTGCTGCCGGAGTGGACGTCTCACGACGGCTACGCTTTGCTTGAGTCATTTGTAAGTTCAATCAGATGGTCTAAGGCCTATAAGGAACTTTCAACGGTTCTGGCAGAGGGAAGGGGGGTGTTCAGACAATTCAAAAATGCATTAAAAAAGTATCCGGAAAACGAACGTAAATTCAATCTGTTAAAAAACAGCAGAATGAAATCCCGCGTCGTTGGATGGTACAATGAGCTTCGGATGTCCTGGGGGCTGGAAAAACTGAGTCAGGATTTTGATGAATGTGATGACTTGATTCAGGAAGATTTTGTTATCCGCCCATACAATCGTGTTTCGGACAGCGGTTTTGTTATGACAGAAGCTAAACACTTTTCAGACGAACTAAAAACACAATATTCCGGGGAATTAGGACAGGCGCTTTCTGCGATTTTTGAAGAGGGCAGCCTTATTCAATCTCTGGAAAGCAATGATACACAGGGACTTGTTTGTCAAACCTTAGAGGATGATTTTGCCGGTTGTATCTTATATTCGCCTGTTTTGTCCGCTGCAAAAACTGCGGTGTCGTTGACTGCACTTTTTGTGAATCAGAATTACCGTGGCCTTGGAATTGCCGGCGAACTTATTGAAAGGTCAATTTCCAATTTGCAAAAAAACGGAATTCATTTTTTTATCATACCTAATTCTGTCTTAGTCTTTGAGCTGGAGCCTCTTTTGACCCGTCTGGGATTTAATCGAACAGGCACGGCTATGGTAGCAGAATTAAATTAAGCCTTTTTTTATAGGAGAACATTATGGCTTTTAAACGCGACAATAATTTTAACATGGATCAGGTTGCAGCTTTCCTTAAAGATGCAGTTTCAAAAGTAGAGTCGGATCCGGAATCTTTTGAAGAACTCAAAAAAGCATTCAAAAAGAACGTTCCGCTTACACGCCGCTCATACGTAGCAGCTTACCTGATGAAATGTGCAGGCGGAGCAATCTTCCGCTTTAATTCATACAAAAATCGCGAAGATTTCCACGGACGCCGCGAAAACGGTGACAACCGCAGAAATCGTTTTGAAGAACGCACACCACGCGAATCAAACAGCGAAGCACACGAAAAATTCCAGCGTGTAACAATCGATCCTGAAAATGCAGCAACTGTATTTGTTGGAATCGGCCGTAACCGCCGCGTATTCCCTCGTGACCTCGTTGGTTTGTTTATCAGCGTTGCAGGTCTTGAACGCGAACGCATCGGAAACATCCGTGTTCTCGCAAACTACTCTTTTGTTGAACTTTTCAAGGAAGATGCAGACAAAGCAATCAACGCCCTCAACGGATATGATTACCGCGGACGCAAACTTGCCGTAAGCTACTCAGCAAAGAAAGACGAAGTTGAACAGACTGCAGATGAAGATTTTGCAGAAGAAAGAGTTCCGGATGTACCAAATACATCTGCTCCAATCGCTGATGCATTTACCCAGACAAATACAGACACTGTTGCCCAGCAGGCTGCTTTTGCAAAAGAAATGGAAAGCGCAGCAGAAATGACTGACGAAGAAATCCTTGCTATGCGCGCTCCACGCTCAAGTTCTACAGCAGACATCCAGTAATAGTGACTTTAATACATACGGGGCCGCTCGGCGTAAATACTCTTATAGTTCCTCTGAAAGACAATAAGGTTTTTATCGTTGATCCGGCCTCGTGTGAATTTTGCGGGGATGAGTCTCTTGTAAAAGACTTCCTTGCTAGAAATAACCTGGAACCTGTGGCAGTTTTTTTAACCCACGGTCATTTTGACCATGTTGCAGGTTTACCCTTCCTGAAAAAATCCTTTCCTGATTTACCGGTTTTTATTCATAAAGCAGATTCTGCAATGCTCGGACCGGACAGTGGGATTCAGCGCTCACAATTGAATTATATGGGCTTTGGAGACTTCTTTGCGGCCGTAGGTGACCTTCCATATCCGGACGGCTGTCTGGAAGACGGCAGAACCCTTCTGGACGCGTATACGGCGGTTTTTAAGGACAACGTTCCGGCTGCTCCGGATCAAAAAAGTGGAGCCCTTAACGAACTTTCCAAATGGACAGTGATTCACACACCTGGGCACACGATGGGAAGTGTGTGCTTTTATAATTCATCTGATAAAATTTTAATCAGCGGCGACACCCTGTTTTACGGCTCGTGGGGACGTACTGACCTTGGCGGTGACGAACTTTTGATTCAGAAAAGTCTACGTATGCTGAAAGAAAAAATTGACCCTGATACTCTTGTTTATCCGGGCCATGATTACGCAGGCTTTAAGATGAGCGTCTGCTTTTAGAGTGAATAGAATTTGTATTCAATTACAGGCGAGTCTCTGCTGATTGCAAGAACTGCGCAGGACTTGTCCGAATAATTTCTCGGGCGGGAGCAGCTTCCCGGATTGAACAGCAGTACATCGTCTTCAAAGCGCTCCTGGTACGGCACGTGAGTGTGACCAAAGAGACCTGCCTTGCATCCGTGCTGGCGTACGTGTTCAAGAAGATTGGTGCGGCTGTAGTAAACTCCAAAACGGTGACCGTGAGTCAAAAAGAGTTTTTTGCCGCATACGCTTATTGTTTCATTTTCCGGGATATCAACTCTGTGTTGTTCATCCGTAAAAAGTGAATAAACACTGTCGTCCCCGTTGCCGCGTACAAAGGCCACAACCGGCGGAACGATATTTATGTCTTTTGGAATGTGATAATTGTCTTCAATGATTGAAAATAAATCTGAAATTCCGTCGCCCAAAAAGAGAAGGGCGTCACAGTCGCGGCCGTAGTTTTCGATTGCGTGTTCGAGAATTGAATGGTCGCCGTGGCTGTCAGATATTACCAGAAGTTTTGCGGATTCAAGATTGTCAAGTTCAGTTAATTCTTCTTTTGTTGCAAGCATTATTCAAAAATAAAGTGATTAAGTGACTGAAGTCCTGTTTCGCTGTCAATATATGACCTTACAACCTTCTGCTTTCCTACAAGTTTCTGGATGTAAGCGCAGAGATTATTGTCGGCAGGAACAGGTCCCCGCAAATCAATCATTGCCTGTACTGAATTTAAAATCAGTGCTGTGGCATCAAAGTTTGGAATATATGTTGTCTGTTCGGTGTCGATGTTGTTTGTCTTTTGTGCGTAGTCCAGAACAAAGTTTGAAGTGGATTCTGAACCTAAAATGTCGTCCTGTGTAAAGAACGAAAATACAGGATAATCAAGACTTCCGCTTTCGCTCTCGTCTTCAAGGCGGGCAACTGCATTGCACAAACCTTCCGGGGCTCCGACTATGAGAAGTCCTGCGAGGGTCTTGTCTTCGAGCTGGTTGTAGAGTGAACTTACGCGTACTTTTCCTGCAACCATAAAGTCATCCGGATATACCATAAATTTAATCAGACCCGGAGTGTCTTCCTTTTCTACTCCATAGTTCAGGTCGAGGAGCTGGTATAGGTTTGTAACTGTTGCTTCGTCGTTGTAGCCGTAGCCGATTACAACAGCGATATTTTTACCAAGAAGATATTCTTTTGTTTCTGCGTTAAGGTGTTTGAGTTTTACGGCGGTTTTTACCGGACCGTTTGCATTTGAATTTTGAGAATTTATCTGATAATAAGGTTTTTTTCTGCTGCACGAAAAAAGTGTAAGAGCACAGATTAAACCTGCTGTTATTGCAATTAGTTTTTTCATACTTATATTTTATCGGATTTTACGTGATTTGAGTAGTAAAAAGATAAATCCGGAAGCAAAAAAAACAGCCGGTCAGAACCGGCTGTCTGTATCCTTCAGACAATGTGCCTTATTGCGGCTGTTGCTGTATGCCGCCGCCAAACTTAACGTTTACGATAACTGTTGCAGAAGTTGGTTTTGTACCTTCGCCAGATGCAGAAACAACTGTCTCTGCTACAGTTTTTGTTCCGCCAACGTCAACCGACTGTTTCTGGGCGTTTTCTTTTGCTGTAGTTGTTGTTGTAGTTGTGTAAGAAACTGTCTGGCCCGGACGAACGAGAATTGCGCCTGCTCCTGACTGTCCGTCACTTACTGCTGCAGGATCGTTTCCGCTGACTGCCGGAGTTGCGGCTTCTTCTTCAGCACCTGCTACCTGAGCTTTTGCACCGCCTTTTGGTGCCTTCCATACAGCGATGGAACCTTCGTAGCCTTTAACTTCTGTTTTCTTGAATTTATTTCTTACGCCGACGATTGTACCGCGTACCGACGCAGTTGCAACCGGCGAACGTACTGTAAAGCCTACGCGGCGGTCAACTGTCTTTTTTACGTCTGATTTGAGGGAGCCTGTATCAAGGAAGAGACGTGTGTCATCTTTGTCTCCTTTTTCTGCAAGCTGTTCAACTGTAATTCTTGAAAGAGGAGCTACTGTAACTGTAGTTTCTTTAATTTTAAGAATGAGTTCTGATTTAAATCCTGTCTGGATTACGGCACCCTTCTGAATTGTGCTGCCGATTTTGAGAGGTGTCCATGCACCGTCTGCCATCTGTACTTCAGTCTTTCCTTTTGCAGAAACTACCTTTGCTTCGAGTGCAAAAAGGGAAGCTGCGGAAAATGCGAGAATTGAAGCAAGTACAAAAACGCGTGTTGATTTTTTCATATTCATTCCTCCTCTGTCCTAGAATGAAATCACTGCTTTAATTGTAACACTAGTTTTATTATTGTCAGAGATATCTGAGTCAAAATATTGTGTTATTCCTGCAGAAGCGAGTACATCACTCAGAATCTGCCAGTTAATTTTTGCATTATACTGGAAACCTTTGTATTCAATTGAATCATCCATTGCATCAAATACAGCGTCTGCACCTGCAAGAAGAAGTATATTGCTTACCGGTTTTACAGAAGCGCTGAGACCTGCTTTTGCAAGAGAAGTGTATTCAGGTTCTTCAAGTGACTCTACTGCGGTTGAACTTGTAAATCCCACGAACTGCTTAAAAGGACCCTGTTCGCCTGAAGCATAAACTGCAGAAAGACCGATTGAAGTTTCAACATTAAGAGGAGGGTAAAAATTGAGGTTTGCAACGGAAAGATTGCTCATTTCAAAGTCACCTTCATCGTATTTTGAAAATCCGAATGCACCTGTTACATCGTAGTAAATATTGTTTGTAAGAGGTCCTGAAAGCTGGGCTTCTGCGTATGCTCTTGTATTTGCTGTTCCTGAAAGTTTTGTGGTAAAGATACCTTCGGCGCTTACAGTCTGTTCTCCGATAAGTCCCGGAAGGGAAGCCTTAAGACCGCCGGCAAAATATTTTGGACACAGATCATAAAGTTTTTCTGAATCTGCTGAAAATTCAGGATCAAGCATTGTAGTTGTCTGTGAGTTTAAAAGACCTGTGTAAAAGCCGAATGCAGTTGCGTTGAATGCAGGCAGTGCGTATGTTACGGAAGCACCGTCTCCGTTCTGTGCGTAGATGAGTCCGGTCATATCAGAGTAGAAGAAACGGCCTGCAGTAAGTGTAATGTCCGAAACATTATAAATTACGCGGGCTGTATCAAGGTCAGCGTATTGAATTGTTTTTTCTGTACCGAAGTTGCGTTCAAACTGGTATGTTCCCATGATGAGGAAGCTGTTTGCTTCAGATGAACCGAAAGGAGAAGAAAACCAGAGGCTCACAGAGTCTTTCTGGTCAAGTTTGAGCCCGTCATCCGGAGTCTGATCTGCAAATTTTGAATTATTTGTAAAGGTTCCGCCAAAATCTGCTGTAAAGGCAGCAAGTGCAAGGCTAAAGAGTGCTGTTGTAATAATTGACTTTTTCATATTCTATTCTCCATCCTCTGGAAGGCATCCGTTAAGAACGGCAATTGCATCGCGTCCGGTTACTTTTTCTGAAGGATCAGCTGTCGGCGGAAGGATGTTTTTGGCTTTTAATTCTCTGAATGCGTAACGTGGTCCAGGGAAAATTGAATAAAAAAGACCGCCTTTGAGGCCGGTTGTCTTCATGCAAAGATAGGAAAGTTCTGCAAGTGTAATTTCTTTGTCTGCGGCTGTATCTGCAGCAATCACGCCTTCTGAACTGAGGACTTTTACTGCTGTGTCATAATCGGCTGCTTCATCTACTTTGCCTGTGTATACGCCGGCAAGATACGACATTTGTCCAAAAGTTGCCTTATCAGTGTTGATAAGTTCTGTTAATTTTTCGGAACTCTGAGCAAAAACAGCTGCTGAAAGCAGAAGTCCTGCTGCACAAAAAAGAATACTTTTTTTCACTTTTGAGCACTCCTGATTATAGAAAAAACTTTCAAAAATTAGAGATTTTAAAAGTTTTTGATTACTTTAAGTATAACATGTGTTATAATTTTTGTCATTATGGGAAAGATTTTTGCCAAAAATTTATTAAAAAAATGGTCCGACCGGATTGCGGTCCTTATTGTAATTGTTGTCTGGGCTCTCGCCGCTGCTTTTAACCTTCTTCAAAAGTTTGATTTCCGTATGTATGACATGCTCCTTGGTATGAGCAAGGACCCGGAAATCCGTCCTGAACTCATGTTTGTTGAGATTGATAACAAATCTCTTGAAGACCTTGGTCCGTGGCCATGGAACCGCGATATTCTTGCAAATACCCTTATCAGAATGAAAGAACTCGGCGCAAAGCAGGCTGTATTCGATATTGAATACCTTTCGCCGTCAAATCTTGCCGTTAACCCTGAGGCGGCCCGGATTGTGGATTCTGCAATCGAAGTTCAGAAAAAGGACGTTTCTGATGTTGTAGACCAGCTTGCAAGTGCGGCAGTTTCCGGCCAGTACAGAAACAGTGAAATTCTTGAATTTGCCAGGGCTGCCGTTTCGGACGTTATTGCACCCGGCTTTGATTCCCTTAAGCAGACTTTTGATGAAGCTTCTTACCAGGATAACGATGCTTACTTTGCACAGGCCATTCAATTCTTTGGAAATGCATGGCTTACAATCAATATTCTTGACCTGGACATTCACTATGATAAGGAATATCTGGATTATGTAGGCAAAAAATGTCTCTATTCAAATGTAACCGATAAATACGACCTTATTACAAAAGGAAACCTTTACTACTTGAAGGACCAGGGCGGTGATAACAAGCTCGGTTTCTGTCCGGCGCGCGAACAGTTTATGCTTGGCGCAAAGGGTGCAGGCTTTACAAACATCGTCCTCGATAGCGACGGTACCCGCCGCCGTGTTGAACTTTTGAGCAGACAGGAAAACGGTTACGCAGGCCAGCTGGTTTTTGCCCCGATTCTGCGCAATTTGAATCCGGAAAAAATTGTAAGAACAAGATTTTCGGTTAAACTTATCGGTGTGACCGACCCTGAGAGCGGCGAAAAAAAGAATATTACGATTCCGCTCGACAGCCACGGACGCATGCTCATCAACTGGCTCAACAAAGAATTTATTGATTCGTTCCGTCGCGAAAGTGTAGTTATGCTTTATCAGCTCGACGAAACTGAAAAAAACATCATTTCTCTATTGAATACAATTGCGGGATTTAACCTCTGGGATAAAAAGGGCAATCCTCTTTCCTATAAGGCAGAGTCAAATTCAATCCTTGCCGACTACGAAGAAATTGCCGCATATAAGCAGTATCTCCTTAATAAATGTACCGGCTTTGACGAAAACGGTGCTGCAAAAGACGGCGGAATTACTGATGCTGAATACGAAGATTACTTTGCGGCACGCCGTGCCTTCTTTGACCGTGTAAGCGCATTTATCGACGGCTCATACTTTAACGAAATCAATGACACCCTCGACTCGATGAAGGGCCAGCTTGATGAAGAAAACTACAGGGAGCTCAAGGCCGGAATCAATGACATTTACAGCACGCTCAAAAATGAAGACGAAATTTACAGAAGCACATTTGCCGACAAGAAAAAGGCGTATGAAAATTCATTCTGTATAATCGGAAACACTGCAAGTTCAACAACCGACCTTGGAACAACACCGTTCAACCGCGCATACCCGAATGTCGGAACCCACGCCAATGTTTACAATACAATTCTTACAAAGAGTTTTATCCGTGAAATTCACTGGCTGGTTGGTTTTATAATTGCTTCCATTCTTGCACTCGCAGCTGTTTTCCTTTCTACAGGAAAACAGGCCTGGTACCAGAACATTCTTGGAATTCTTTCTGTAGTGATCTGTGTATTTGTGCCGATTCTGCTGATGGTTCTGTTCAGGATTTATGTTCCGATTGTAGCGCCTGTTTTAATTACAGTGACTTCGTTCCTTGTTGTAGTCGTGCTGCGCTTTGTAACTTCAGAAAAAGACAAGAGTGTAATCCGTAACGCTTTCTCCACATACCTGGCTCCTGCTGTTGTAGACCAGATTGTAAAGGATCCTTCAAAGCTCAAGCTCGGTGGTGACGAAAAGCGGATGACAGCCCTGTTCAGCGATATCAAGAGTTTTTCTTCATTCTCTGAACTTGTAACTCCAACCAAGCTCGTAAGCGTACTCAACGATTACCTTGGAAGTATGTCTGACCAGATTCTTGCTGAGGGCGGAACAATCGACAAATACATCGGTGACTCAATCGTATCATTCTTTGGTGCGCCTCTGGACCTGGAAAATCCTGCCTGGAGCGCTGTTGTAAGTGCCATCCGCATGAAACAGGCCGAAGCTGAATTCAATAAGGAAAACGTGGCAAACGGTAACATTCCCCGGGAATTGTATACACGCGTCGGCATCAATACCGGTGACATGGTTGTGGGAAACATGGGTACAAGTGCAAAAATGAACTATACAATCATGGGAGACGCCGTAAACCTTGCAAGCCGTCTTGAAGGTGTAAATAAAGTTTACAAGTCATGGATTTTGTGCAGCGACACAACCTGGTATGACGCAAACACCGGAGATAATATGGGTAAGATTATTGCCCGTCCCTTTGACCGTGTCCGTGTAGTTGGCCGTGATGAACCTGTCCAGCTGTACAATATTCTGGGATTTAAAGATGAATTGAGCGAATCGTGGCTGGAAGCAGCTGATATTTTCCAGAAGGCTATGGATAAATATTTGCAGCGTGACTTTGCCGGAGCAGGAAAACTCTTTGTCAAGGCGAACAAGGTTTGTCCGGAAGATGAATCTTCACTGGTTTACGCTCAGAGATGCAAGGAATATATCGAAAAAGGTCTCGGTGAAAACTGGGACGGAATTATGAATATGACGAGCAAATAACGACCTCACAAATCTCCAAATTCTACAAATTTGCGAAAAACGTTAGCCTTTTCTAACAGATTTTGTTGGAAAAGGCTATTTTTTATCGTAAAATTTCTAAAATCAGTACGGAAAAACACAAATAACATTGCGTTTATAATCTTCAAGATGTCGGAATAATCCAAAAAGTAAGTTGAACATTTTATTTTTGAAGTAGAATACTGTATCCGTTGCGGTATATCGCATTGAAATTGTTTTAAACCGCAGCCTCATTACAAAAAGATAAATGCCTTAACTATTAACGAGGAGTTTATCTGCCGTCTGCTGTCTGAGTGTTTAAATCGGAGGAGCGCTATGGACAGAGCGGCTTTATTCATACTTGGAGGTCAGTATGAAAAAAAGTGTTAGAGCAGTTGCTGCTTTTGCAGGTCTTATTCTTGCTTGCGGACTTGCAATGACAGGTTGTTCTGGACTCTTGGGAGTTGATTCTGAAAAAGGTGACTCATCAAAAGCTTCAGCCAGCCTCAACAGTCGAGCTACTTATGTTGGTTCCAGCGGAATCAGCGGTACGCCAAGTGGCTCAGGTTCAGGAAGTGGTTTTGTTTCAGCTAAAGGCTGGCTCAACAGCGCTTATGTTATCTGGACTGCATCTGGTTCAAGTTTCACAGTAACTTGTGACGGAACTGCTGTAGATTCACTCCTTACACGTAAAATCGGAAATCAGTGGCGTGTTGATATTCCTGGCCTTAAAGCCGGAAGTCACACAATCAAAATTACCGGAAGTGCAACAATTACAGCAACTGTTAACGTTGTAAACCAGGATCGCTCTGGATTTGCTTTCTATGGTTCAACTGTTCCTGGTGCTTACAATGCTGACGGTACACTCAAGTCAGGTGCTGTTGTTCTTAACATCAACAATTCTACAAAGGATTCAGTTAAACTTGATGTAACAACGGATTCAAAAGGAAATAAGACATCATGCACAGGACTTCAGCCTATTCTTGATGCTTTCAAGAAAGGATATGATAACCGCCCGCTCTGTATCCGTCTTATCGGACGCGTAACAGATCCTTCTGTTCTTACTTCCGGCGACCTGATGATTACAGGTTCAGGTTCATCAAAACACCTTACAAACGGAATTACTGTTGAAGGTATCGGTTCTGATGCAACAGCTTACGGCTGGGGAATCCGCATTAAAAATGCTGATTTCATCGAAATTTCCAACATCGGATTTATGATGGTAGACTCTGGAGAAGGTGACAATGTTTCTCTCCAGCAGGATTGTAAAAATGTCTGGGTTCATAACTGCGATATGTTCTATGGTGCTCCGGGCGGAGACAAAGACCAGGCAAAAGGTGATGGCGCCCTTGACTGCAAAAAATCAACATATGTTACATTCTCTTACAACCACTTCTGGGATTCAGGAAAATGTAACCTTCTTGGTTTGAGCGAAGGATCTACATCAGGCCTTTACATTACATATCACCACAACTGGTATGATCACTCAGACTCACGTCACCCGCGTGTACGCTACTATTCTGCACACGTTTACAACAACTACTATGACGGCTGTGCAAAATATGGTGCAGGTGCCTGCCTTGGTTCTTCTATCTTTATGGAATCTAACTACTTCCGTAACACAAAGAAACCAATGATGATTTCAATGCAGGGTACAGACTTGTATGCTGGTACAACAACCAAGTCTAACGACAACGCAACATTCTCTAAAGAAGCAGGCGGTATGATCAAGGCTTACGGAAACCAGATGACAGGAAATTACTTCTTTGTTCCATACGGCGGATCGGCTTATCATGGCGGTTCTTCAACAACTGACTTTGATGCTTATGTTGTTACAAACAAATCTTCTACAGTTCCATCTTCTGTAAAATCTGCTTCGGGCGGAAATACATACAACAACTTTGATACAAGTTCAATTATGTATTCTTACACAGCTGATTCTGCTACAGACGCTGTAAAGAAAGTAACAACTTACGCAGGTCGTGTTGAAGGCGGTGACTTCAAATACACATTCTCTTCTTCTGCAGATACAAGTTATGATATTGACGAAACATTAAAGTCAAAACTTCAGTCATATACTGGTGCTACAACAGCACAGAACTCTGCATCAACAACAACTCCTTCAACAGGAACAAGTGATACTTCAGGCTCTGGATCTTCTTCAAGCTCTGGAAGTTCATCAGGTTCTGGAAGCTCTTCTGGTTCCGGAAGTTCATCAGGCTCAGGAAGCTCATCAGGTTCAGGTTCATCATCTGGATCAGGATCTTCTTCCGGCTCAGGAACTTCATCTGGTTCAACAACGTCTGCTTCTTTTGATGCTTCAAGCCTCTCTACAGGTACAATCTCAGCTGACAAAACAGTTGGAAGCTTTACAATCCTCGCTAATTCAAGCAAGACTGTAAGCGTAAAATCAAGCTCTGTTACTGTAAGCGGAAAAACATACAAGAATGCTCTTGATTTGAAGGGTGGTGCAGACGGTGTTAAGGCAACTTACCGTGCAGTTAAATTTACTGCTTCAAAGGGTGCTGTAATCACTGTAATTGCAAACGCAAACTCAGCCCGCACTCTCCAGATTACAAACGGCTCAAAGGTTGTTTCTTCCGGCGATGTAGGTTCAACTGCAAAAGCATATACTTACACTGCAGAAGCTGACGGAACATACTATGTATATTCTAAATCTTCTGCAATGAACCTTTATGCAATCACAGTAAGCGGAACTTCTTCAAGCTCAGGCAGTTCAAGTTCAAGCTCTTCAGGTTCAAGTACTTCAACATTCAGTACAATTACCTTCAACGCAGATAACCTTTCACACGGAACATTTACTGCAAACACAAACAGCGGTTCATTCACAGTATATGCAACATCTGCTAAAACGGTTTCTACACCATATTCAGCTGTAACTGTAAATGGAACAACATTCAAACAGAAACTTGCTCTCGGTGGCGGCGGTTCTTACAACACTTACCGTGCAGTTGGTTTCCAGGCAGAAAAAGGATGCACAGTTACAGTTTATGCTGCTGGTGCAGCCGGACGCTACCTCGGTCTCGTTAAGTCAGGCGGTTCTGTAGAAAGCAAAAAAGAAGTTTCTTCTTCTGCAGCTGTTTACACATTCACCACAGGTTCTGCAGGCTGGTACAACATCATGTCTACCGGCAGCGGAATTGATATCTACTATATCAAAGTTTCTAAATAACAATTGATATACGGCCGCTCCTGTAAAAAATACGGGGGCGGCTTTGTCTGTTTTCTCATCATCCAAAACTTGTATAAACGGTGCGTATGCACTGCTATATAAAAAAGGGGGACTTAAATGAAAAAGTCTTTAGTTAAGATCCTGACCGGTGTTGCTCTTGCTGCTACACTCGTATTGTCAGGATGTGCAGGTATCGTAAGTGAAAAAGCTTATGATGATGATGCAGTTGTGGACCGTGCAGCTTCTACTGCTGCCAGCCTTTCAACAGGAACAATCTCATCTAACCAAACTTACGGTGATTTTACACTTCTTGCAACTTCAAGCAAGACTGTAAAAGTTGTTTCTTCTTCTGCTTCATACGGCGGAACAAGCTATTCAAAAGCATGGGACCTCGGCGGTGGTGCTGACGGTGTTGCTGCTACTTACAGAGCTTTCAAAGTATCACTTTCTTCAGGTGACACTGTAAAGGCTGTAGTAAACGCAAATTCTGCACGTACACTCCAGTTCTCAAACGGAAGCAAAGTAGTTGCTTCTGCTGACGTAGGAACTTCTGCAAGCCAGTTCTCTTATACAGCAACTGCTTCAGGAACTTACTACCTGTATTCAAAATCAAGCGCAATGCGCGTATTCTCAATTGAAAAGACAAGCGGAAGTTCTTCAAGCTCAAGCGGAAGTTCTTCAAGTTCGAGTGGATCTTCTTCGTCTGGAAGTTCTTCTTCAAGCTCTTCTGCAATTTCATTCAAGCCGACAAGCCTTTCAACAGGTTCTGTAACTTCAAACACAACTTACGGTTCATTCCAGGTTCTCGCTTCTTCTGACAAACCTGTTCAGATTGTTAACAGTTCTTTGACTTACAACTCAAACAGCTACACAAAGGCTCTCGACCTTAAGGGTGGCTTTGCAGGAACAAAACCTACATACCGTGCAGTTAAATTTGACGCTGCTTCAGGTGCTACAATTTCTGTAGTTGCTAAAGCAGGTGCAACAAGAACTCTTCAGCTTTCTGACGGTTCTTCTGTATTGAAGTCAGTTTCTGTAGGAACATCTGCAACTCTCTTAAGCTATACAACAACAAAGAGCGGAACATACTATGTTTACTCTTCAGGAAGTGCAATCAGCATCTATGAAATCTATGTTTCTGCTGCAGGATCTTCTTCAAGCTCAAGCGGATCTTCATCAAGCGGTTCATCTTCTTCTGGTTCATCTTCAAGCGGATCTAGTTCATCTGGATCTTCTTCATCAGGTTCTTCTTCAAGCTCAAGCGGTTCCGGACTTTCAAACACATCAGGAACTACACAGAGCGGTGTAGGTACACGTTCACGCCTTACAGAAATTACAAACAAATCTCAGATCAAGAGCTACATTTACTGTACTTCTGCTTCTGAAATCACATCTGCCCTCAACTCAGTTGCAGGTGGTGCTGCTGTTGTAATCAAGGCCGGAACTTACAAGTTCTCTTCACCGATTACAATTTCTTCTTCAAACAACGGTTCTTCTTCTGCAATGAAGTATGTAATGGCAGAACCAGGTTCAGCAAACAAAGTAATCTTTGACTTCTCTGGTGAATCACTTTCTGACTCTAACCGCGGTATCCAGATTTTCGGTGACTACTGGCACTTCTTCGGTATCAACGTAACTGGAGCTGGTGACAACGGTATGTACATCGGCGGTAACAACAACATTGTAGAACTCTGTGTATTCTATGCTAACCGTGACTCAGGTCTTCAGATTGCCCGTGAAAAGTCATCTATGTCTTCTATGAGCGACTGGCCTGCAAACAACCTGATCCTCAACTGTACTGCATACGACAACGCTGACCCTGCAACAGGTGAAAACGCTGACGGATTTGCATGTAAGCTTACTTGTGGTAACGGAAACGTATTTGACGGATGTATCGCTTACTGTAACTGTGATGACGGATGGGACCTCTATGCTAAGGAAGCAACTGGTTCAATCGGTGTTGTAACAATCAAAAACTGTGTTGCTTACAACAACGGACGCCTTACAACAAACTCAAGCTATGCAAACGGCGATATGAACGGATTCAAGCTTGGCGGTTCAAACGGTAAGGTTCCTACAGCTCACGTAGTAACTAACTGTCTGGCAGTTGGAAACGGACACGACGGATTTACAGACAACGGAAACGGAGGAGCCCTCAATGTTTCTTACTGTACTTCTTACGGAAACGCAAAAGTAAACTTCAACTTCTACCGCACAAACAAGGGTAAGTTTGACCACATGCTTACTCTCGCTCCAAAGAGCAGCGATAAGTACGGTACATCAAGCGTAGCCTCAACGATTTCTAATTCCGTTTATTTCACAAACAGCAAATATTTCTATATTTCTTCAGCTGCTTCAATCACGAACGGACAGAAAGATTTCAGCACAACAATCAGTGCTCCGTCAACAACAGCAACAACACTTGCAACAAACTCTTCTGTACACACAAGCTACAGAAACTCAGACGGTACAATTAAGTTGAGCGGTTACACAAACAGCTCATACTCAGGCCACAGCTTCGGCTCACAGGCTGCAACTGTTAAGGGAATCTCTCTTAAATAAGGTCTGAAAAAAGATTAGTTCAGTTATGCCGTTAAAAAAAAAGCGGCATAAAAACCGGCAAGTCTGCTTAACTTTAAGAAAAGGTTTTGCGGAAACTGCCGGTTTTTTTATTGTTGTTTTGTGTGTGGGGGAAATGGGGCGCCTTTGCCGCTGGTGGCGTCAAACCGCGCTTTTCGTGGCTACGGCTGGGGCAACGCCCTCCGCCTCCGGTACGGCGACGGTGGCGCCGCACCCGCTTCGCGGCCACTACAATCGCTGGCGCAGGGGGGTGTTACGCCAGTAACTGACCTTCGCGGTAAGACCACAGCAAATAATCTGGGTTACTATAGTATATATTTGAGTTGAAGTTTGAAATCTCTTCACTTATGAATGAAGAAAAAACTTCTTTTATGGTTTTTGTAATACTGTCGCCTTCAACTGCTAAAATTAAACGCTGATAAACCCGTCCGATTGATGTTTCTGTCGGGACTGTATATTTACATTCTGCAACACTGTCTGAGTTTCCGGTTTGTATAGAGAGTTTTTCGATTAATTCATCACATACCTGTTCAAGAGAAAGACAGTGATTTATTTGTGCATTATCAAGCTGAAACTTTATTTCATCCTCAGAAAAATAAGCTATTGTATCTCTTCTGGTATTTTTTGTTTTTCTGGAAATAAATTCTATGAGAGTGCAGAAATAAAAAAGATCATCGGTTTCTTTTTCAGTCATGTAATTTTTCACTCCTTAAAAAAGTCAGTGTTTCTAATGCCTGAAGCGTGTGAAAGCTTATCTGATGGCTCGGGTGTTTAAATTTTGCCAGTTCCCAGAATGCTGATCTTGAAATTGTTCCTGCAATAAAGTCATTTACAAAGTTCCAGACTGTATCATCAGCCATTGGGCCTTCAACTATATCGTAATTGTGTATTTTTCCAGAACGGCAGTCCGCTATAAAATCAAGCCACTGATCTGTCATTTTATCGAAGCGGAGGACAGAAAGTTTATTGTTTTCTGTGTAATTGTATACACTGATAATTCCTGTCTGAAATTTTCTTTGTGCCCATTTACGGGCCTGTTCATAACTGTTAGTACAGTAAAAGCCCCAGGAGAAATCTTTAGTATATTTCGTTTTTCTGATTTCAGGGAATTCAATTATTTCATTTCCGCCGTGATATAATTCCATAAAAACATTTTAGCATAGGAAATGTTGTGCTTTCAAGTTTTATAAAATGAGCTGGGGCGCCTTTGCCGCTGTTTGCGTCAAACCGCGCTTTTCGTGGCTACGGCGCCAAAGCGCCTCCGGTACGGCGTCTGCTTTTGCAACCGCCGCACCCGCTTCGCGGCCACTACAATCGCTGGCGCTGCAGATTTTCTAGAACCATGCTATAATTATACTATCAAACAAAAGTGAGGCACCCCATGGAAGTTTTCGAAATACTTAAAACTCTTCGCGAAAAAAATAATCTTACTCAGGAAGAAATGGCAAAGCGCGTAAACATTACAAGGCAGGCTGTGAGCCGCTGGGAAACGGGGGAAACTCAGCCTAACCCCCAGATGCTTAAGGTTCTTTCGCGCGAGTTTAATGTTTCTATAAATACGCTGCTTGGGTCGCCACGCCAGCTTTTCTGCCAGTGCTGTGGAATGCCTCTTACCGAAGATTCCATGATTAGCCGGGAGCCGGACAAGTCCTTTAATGAAGACTACTGCAAATGGTGCTACAATGACGGCGAGTTCATTTATAAACAGAAGAATTCGCTGATTGATTTTCTTTTACAGCATATGCCTAATCCGCAGAATCAAAGTGATGAAGAGCGACGCAAGTTTTATGACAGCATGCTCTCGCAGCTAAAACACTGGAAAGCTTAGTCCGACGCCTCTCCCCATAATAGCAACAAGCTGTTTCTTTTTGTGCAGTGCCTCCCATGATATACTAAAATCATCAGGAGGACAAAATGCCAAGACCACATAACAAAGAAGACCTGCTCAAAGCAGCACAGGAAAAATATGAATCTCTAATGAGTCTTATTGACGGACTTTCCGAAAAGGAGCTCAACACACCTTTTGATTTTTCGGGCCAGCCAAGTAAAAAGGAAGCCCACTGGAGCCGCGACAAAAATGTGCGCGATGTGCTCATTCATCTCTACGAATGGCATCAGCTTTTGCTGGACTTCCCAAAGAACAATAAAGGCGTAACCGACAAGAAAGCCGCCATTGCATTTTTACCAGCCGACTATTCATGGAAAACTTACGGTGCAATGAATCAGATGTTCTGGAAGCGTCATCAGGAAACTAGCCTTGAAGCCGCAAAAGCAATGTTCAAAAAAAGCCACGCTGACGCCATGAAGCTGATTGAAGGCTACAGCAACGAAGAACTTTTTACACAGGCCTACTTCCCATGGACAGGCAATGCCGCCCTCGGAGATTATTGCGTAAGCGATACCTCAAGCCATTATGCCTGGGCCATCAAAAAAATTAAGGCTCACAAGAAAAATTGCGGGAAATCTTAAAATAAGAGGCCACGGCGACCACAAGGCGCTTTTCGGGATTTATGTAAATCACGTTGCCACTGTTACTGAAGTGCGCAAGGCCCGGCTTAATTTTTGCCCTAAGGCAAAAATTAAGTGCCGCCCATAAAATTATTACTCCAGCACTAAATCTACTGTTTCTGCTCCTGCTGCCTTTATCAGGTCAGATGGGGCAAGAATTATCTGCTGACCGCGCACACCGGCGCTGATGTAGATTTTTTCGTGCGAGAGGGCGCTTGTGTCTATAGTGGGGGATGGTCGCCTTTGCCGCTGTTGGCGTCAAACCGCGCTTTTCGTGGCTACGGCGTCAAAGCGCCTCCGGTACGGCGTCTGCTTTTGCAGCCGCCGCACCCGCTTCGCGGCCACTACAATCACTGGCGCAGGGGGGGGTATATGACTCACACAAGTAGTTAAGTTTTGTGCAGTTCACCTACTTGTTCGGCTGACTTTTCTATGGCTTGTTTATTAAGTATATATAAAACTATTTTTCGAAATTTAAGCATAAGTTTTCTAATTGAGCAAAGTTTAATGTCATCTCCAACAGAGGCTGTTGGGCATCAGGTTGATTATCTTGATTCTTTTTTGCTTCATATAGGTTTTTTGCAGTCCTTTCTATTTTAACTTTATTTTGTCGGACAAAATAAAGTTCGTTGAAAACGATTAATTTATATTTTAAGTCGCCTTCATCATTCAAATCGTAATTTATAATTTCAGAGTCAGGTACTGGTATCATATTGTTGAATCGTAATGTTCCATAAAGACGTTTTGTATCTTTCATATGTATTGTAATAAGGGAATCATTTTTTATTTTTCCATTCGCGTTGTAATCTTTAGTTTTTGGAGAAGAAAGTGGAATAAAGTAATTGAAACCATTTAATTTTTCAATAATACCTAGGTATTTTCGGTGGTAGATACGGGAATTAACCTTGTTAGACATAACCCTTGTTTCAGATTTTCTAAGATATTCTATATATTTATCTGATATAATCACAAATTTGTATGACATTGAATCTCCAATAAAAAAGGCGACCTGTTACAGCCGCCATTTACATTCTCCAGTTAAGGGGCGGAGCTTCCCCAAATTACATTCTCCAGTTAAGGGACGGAGCTTTCCCATACATTTAATATAATATGTCTAATATTTTTCTGTCAAGTTTTTTTAGATATATTTCTTTACAAGGGTTATTATTTTGTTTTTAGCCTGTTCACGTTCTTTATCGGGTAGATTAAAAAGGATTTCAGGTCGGATTTTTAGTGCATGGCATATTTTTATGAGTGTATATAAGTTTGGAATGTTTCGACCAGATTCTATACAATTTACTTGATTCTGTGAAAGCCCAGCAGCAAAGGAAAGTTCTATTTGAGACATATTCGCTTTTTGACGTTCTTCTTTGAGTCTTGCCAAAACAAAATTTAACTGTTTTTGGTATTCTTCTTCAATCATATTTTAAATATGCATGGAAAAACGTTGACTAACAACACGAATTAACATTATAGTTAATAATGGTAGACCATTGATTTTTATAATGGAATAACAAATTATCATAATCTTATTGTCACTAAAACCTTGTTTTAATTGTTTTTTGTGATAAAAAAATGGAGGAAAGTTATGAAATTATTTTTGAGAAAAATTACTGGATTTTTTTTGCTTGGATTTCTGTCATTATTTACTGGATGTACTACTTTGGGTGTTGCATCAAGTGGTGGAAAATATTTTGAAGGAAAAAAAGAAGAAGAGCTTGTTAAATACTTCAAATATGAAGGTGTGATTGTAAAAGCTGATGGTGAGTATGATAAAGTTTTATATTTTACAAATCTTGTATCAACTATGTATATGGATAAGACAACGATAGAGAAATTTAAAAGTAGGCAGTATTCAACTGTTTCAGATCTAAATTTTTATCAGTTATACGACGGATGTTATGTTTATCCTGAAACATTTCATATTCAAGATGTAAAATGGGGTGGCGGAATCGATAAAATTGTTACACAGGATGTCTATAAATCAGAGAGCAGAGCACCTGGAGTAAGTTTGAGAGGTATAGGCGTCAGAACTCACAGAAATAATAATACAGAAATTAGTTCATTAATAAAATCTTTTAATTATGCACTTCAGCAATATGGGGCAGTAAAGAAAAATAGTGAGAATATCATGTTTGAAAAGACTGCTATAGGCAAATCTTATTATATTTATGATATTCAGAGTAATAGATTTTCATACTCGGATGGTGTTGGAAATAGTGCTGTGGAATATAAATATAATCTCCAAAAGGTTTCTGTCTATGAAGATTCTAAATCCTCTACCGAAACGCACATAGCTTACATCTATAATGATCGGGAAAAATTGTATACAGATGAAAAAGGTAACATGGTTACAAAAGAATTAGCCCTTCAAAATGAAAATTCATATATATCGAAAGGATTCTCTAGCCGCCAAAAAAATATAGGAGTTGCTCTTACTGCATATATAAAAGATGGCGTTGTTGTGAAAGTTGAAACGGTTGAGTAATAAGCAATAAGTAGGAATATAAAATGGAATGGAAAGTTGAAGAAGACATAATTTGTTGTGAAATTTGTGTATATGAATATGTCATTAAGAAAGATGTTACACCTATAAATGTTTGCATAGAAAAAATAACACAACATGCATCTATTTATAATAGAGAAATTGGTTCTATTCGCCAAAGAATACAGAATATAAAATATTGGATTGATGAATTGCATGTGGAAAATACAATTCCTGTTTCACCTCTATCACATGCAGGAATTCAGACAAAAAAAACATTGATGAGGTGTCTTGAAAATATAGGGTATTTGAAAACTTCAGAGAGCAGCAAAAGAAAACCCGCAGAGTAAGGCGTGTAAACGACTTATTCCAGCACTAAATCAACTGTTTCTGCTTCTGTTGCCTTTATCAGGTCGGATGGGGCAAGAATTATCTGCTGACCGCGCACACCGGCGCTGATGTAGATTTTTTCGTGCGAGAGGGCGCTCTGGTCAATAAAGGTCGGGAACTTTTTTTTCATTCCCACTGGAGAGCAGCCTCCGCGGATGTAGCCTGTCAGGGCTAAGAGTTCTTCAGGCTTTACGGGATTCAATTCTTTTACCCCGGCGGCAGTGCGGGCTTTTTTTAGGTTTATTTCGTGCTCTGCGCTCTGGCAGAAAACAAAAATCTGCTTTGCCTCGCTTCTCATTACGATTGTCTTAAAACAAGCTGCGGGATTTATGCCCAGTTTTTCTGCAATGTTTGAGGCTGCTCCCCGGCTTAATTCGTGTTCGCCGTCGTCTTCGTATTCTTTTGTTTCGTATTTTATTTTTAATCCGTCAAGGATTCTCATCGCGTTTGTCTTTTTCATGGCTTCTATTATTTAAGATTATGGCAAAACGCTCAAGATGTTTATGGGGATGGAGGAAGTGGGGCTTTCTGAAAAAAAATGAGAATAATTCTCAAATTCACTTGACTCTTCTCAGCCGATTCGTATAATTTGATAATCATTCTCAAATTAGCGGCGGATCTGTAAATGGCAAAATTAGCGTACAAAACAAGACAGCAGGAACTTCTTCTTTCCTATCTGAGCAGGACTCAGGGCTCTCATTTTACCGCTGAAGACGTGCGCTCATATTTCAATAATAAAGACATTCAGATTTCCCTCGCAACGATTTACCGCCAGCTTGAGAAATTTGTTTCCGTCGGAAGCGTTCAAAAATATTTTATTGATGAACACTCTGCTGCCTGTTTTGAATACACCGGCGGAACATGCACAAAGCTGGAAAATCACTTTCATTTAAAATGCGAAAAATGCGGAAAACTTATTCACCTTGAGTGCGGAGAGCTTTCTGAACTCGGCTCTCATCTTAAGGAAGAACATGGTTTTTCCCTTAATCCGCTTCGTACGGTTTTTTATGGTGTTTGTGCAGACTGTGCAGGGGAAAAGGCAGATGAATAATAAAATTTTGCTCCGCTGCAATTTAAAAAAATGTCTTTATGCATTTGCGGCTGTAGTTCTTACGGCAGCAATTGTTTCATCGTTATGTTTCGAAGTCTTTCATACAGGTCATGAAGAAAACTGTCATGAGGAAAATTGTGCAGTCTGCCTTGTACTTGAAATAATTCATTCAGCTCAAAAATTCTCTCAGTCCTTCCATCATCCTGAGCGGGAATTTTCATATTTTACAGCCTCATTATTTATTGTTTTTATGGAGGCTTATTTAGTTCACCAGACAATTGTATCAAGAAAAATAAAACTCCAGATTTAAAATAAATATTTCTTTGAAAATGATTTGTATTTTGTAATTTTTTAAATATTCAGGGAATTATTTATGAAAAATAAAAAACCAGTAATTTTAATAACGGGCTATCTTGGTTCCGGCAAGACAACCCTGCTTAATAATCTTTTGCGTCAGGAAAAGCGTCGTGTTGCGCTTATTGTCAATGATATGGGAAGCATAAATGTTGATGCAGAAATCCTGAAAAAGGAGGGGACAAATGTTGCCGAGTGTCCGATGTTTGAACTCCAGAACGGCTGTATATGCTGTACTCTCCGTGATGAGTTTATAAAGCAGATAGAAAAGATTTCGGCAATTGACAGCGTTGAGGTTGTATTTGTTGAAGCATCCGGAATAAGTGATCCGGGCGCCGTTAGTGCAAGTTTTCTCGCATATGAAGATGATAATCCGGATACAAACGTATATCTTACTTCAGTTGTTACGGTTGTTGATGCTGACCGCATTTACCGGGAATTTTTAAGTGATCTTAAAAAGAGAAGGTCAGAAGAAGACGAAGAAACTGATCAGAATAATCTTACAAATGAAGAAATATCTACCCTCATTGTTGATCAGATTGAATTCTGCAATTTTATTGTCCTTAATAAATGTGATCTTCTGACGGAAGAGCAGCTTTCAGAAGTTGAAGCTATTGTCCGTGAATTTCAGACCCGCGCTCCGATTATCCGCAGCGTAAACGGAACTGTTGATATTTCAGCAATTATGACAAAAGAACCGTTCAACTTTGAACAGATTGATTCTTCATCTGCCATCCAGAAAGCAATCAATTCACTCGAGCAGAAAACAAACGGCTGTACTGATGAATATGGTATTTCAAGTTTTGTGTTTGAGGAAAAAAGACCTTTCAACAGAAAAAAGTTTGCGGATTTTGTAAATAACAATTACCCCAGGGAACTGATTCGTGCCAAGGGCTATATCTGGTTTTCTGATGCAGATGCAGATGTCCAGCTTTTTGAACAGGCAGGACGCAATTCATCGGTGATGGAAGTGTCTTACTGGATTGACGCTCTTGTAGAAGAACAGAAACAGGCCTATCTGGAGCAAAATCCTGATGTTAAGGAAAAGTGGGATTCTGAATTTGGTGACAGGGAAAATCAGATTGTGTTTATCGGCAAAGGATATAATCAGGAAGCTATCAAAGCTGAACTTGAAAAATGTCTTGATGAAAAAGCAACAGCATAAAATGGAGTATAAAATGAAAATCAATAAAATTTTTGCGGGAGCACTGGTTCTCCTTGCATTTATTTCGGCAGGATGCAGTAAAAAGGCTGCAGATTCAGAAAAATCGGATAAAGTAAAAATCGTTACGACAATTTTCCCGGAATATGACTGGGTACGGGAAATTCTCGGTGACAAGGCTGACAGGGCAGAACTTACCCTTCTTCTTGGAAACGGTACTGACCTTCATTCTTACCAGCCTTCAATTCAGGACATCGCAAAGATTTCTGATGCGGATGTTTTTGTTTATGTTGGCGGCGAAAGTGATGAATGGGCAGAAGATGCCCTCAAAAATGCCGCAAATAAGAACATGAAGGTTATCAACCTTGTTGAAGCTTTGGGTGACAAGGTTAAGGAAGAAGAAATCGTAGAGGGAATGGAACACAAACATGACCACGATGCTCACGAGCACGAACATGAAGCTCATGAACACGAGCATGAAGCTCACGAACACAGCCATGACCATGATAAGGAAATTACAGAAGCTGACATTAAACCAAGATCTGTTTCTGAATTTGCCGGTGAATGGCAGTCACTCTACCCAGTTCTTATGACAGGTGCTCTCGATGAATATGTTGAATTCCAGGCAGAAAAAAAATCAATTTCTGTAAAAGATTCTCGTGCAGAAATCGAAGCAAAATGGAACTGCGGAATTAAAACAATCAAAATCAAGGGTGATGAAATTACTCTTATTTATGATAACGGTAAAAAAGAAAGCGGTTCATACAAATATGCCGGTTTTGCAACAAAGAAAAATGACCAGGGAAAAATTTCAAGCCTCCGTCACAAGTTCTCACTGGTAAAGGGAAATGGTCCAAAATATGTAATGCTTAACGATCACGGTCACGAACCAGTAAAATCTGTTGAACACTTCCATATTTACTTCGGAAACAACAACTTTGATGAACTTGTAACTACAAAATCAAATCCATTCTTCGTAGATTCAAAACTTGATGCAAAAGGCTGTCTTGCAAATGTAATGGGACATGAAAAAGGTCACGATCACGGTCATGAAGCCCACGAACATGAACATCACCATGAAAAGGATGAACATGTATGGCTTTCTCTCCGCTTTGCTCAGGAACTTTGCTCTGCAATCTGTGATGCTCTTTGTGAAAAAGACGGAAAAAATGCAGCTGCTTACAAGGCTAATCTTGCTGCTTACAACAAGAAACTTGCTGACCTTGATGCAAAATATATTGCCGCTGTAAAAGCCGGAAGCAAAGATACCCTCCTCTTCGGAGACCGCTTCCCATTCCGCTACATGACAGAAGATTATGGTTTGAAATATTTCGCAGCTTTCACAGGATGTTCTGCAGAAACTGAAGCAAGTTTTGAGACAATCTTATTCCTTGCAAATAAAATTGATGAGCTAGAACTCAAAAATGTCTGCAAGATTGAAAAGGGGGAATCAAAAATTGCAAAAACAGTAATCAGTTCATCAAAAACTAAGAATGCAGAAATTCTTACCCTTGACTCCATGCAGTCAACAACCCTGAAAGAGGCAAAGAATGGGGCTGCATATTTAAGCATTATGGAAAAAAATCTTAAAGTGCTCGAACAGGCTTTAAAATAAGGTAACTGAAAATAAAACTTTAAAGCGGCGGAAGTCATAGAAGGCTTCCGCACTATTGTGATTTGTAATTACCGGGTTTTAAAAACTTGTAGTCATTTTTAAAAAAATTTACTATCTTATAAGGGTAAATGGAGGCTTTTTATAATGGCTAAAACTAAAACTCCGATGACCCTTTTGTGCGGTTATCTCGGTGCAGGTAAAACTACATTGCTCAACCAGGTCCTTTCCAATCAGAAAGGTTTTAAAGTTGCAGTAATTGTAAATGATATTGGAGAAGTAAACGTTGACGCAAAACTCATTGCGGATGGTGCAAAAATTACAGATACAAGTTCAATCGTTCCTTTAACAAACGGCTGTATCTGCTGTACTTTGAAGACTCAGCTTTCCCAGAATATTGAAAACTTAATCAAAACCGGAAAATACGATTACATTTTGATCGAAGCCAGCGGTGTTTGTGAACCAATGCCAATCGCCCAGGAACTCGAAACTATCAGCAACGGTGTTCTTGACAACGTTGTAGGTGTTGTTGATGCTGCCCGCCTTGTTGACGAATTTGCCGGCGGTAACAAACTCCTGGACAAAAAGGCAATCGGCGAAGAAGATATCGAATCCCTTCTTGTTCAGCAGATTGAATTCTGTTCAACTCTTGTTATCAACAAAAAGGACCTTGTTACAGAAGATGAATTCAAAAAGGTTCGTAAGGTAATCGAAGTTCTGCACCCTGGTGTAAAAATTATCGAAACTGACCACGGCAAGGTTGATGTAGAAGAAGTTCTCGCAACAAAGAGCTTTGACTTTGAACAGGTTTACGCAAGCGCAGGCTGGTGTAAACAGCTCGAAGAAGGCGAAGTTGAGGACGATGATGATCACGACCACGACCACAATCCTGAACACGGAGAAGAAGGTCATCACTGCGATGAACACTGCGAACATCATCACGACCATGATGAACACGATCATGAACATCATGGCGGACACGATCACCACCATCACCACGAACACCGTCACGAAGGCGAAAGCGAAGACGAATACGGAATCGGCACATTTATTTACTACCGTCGCGTTCCGTTCAACCGCCAGAAACTTGATGAATACGCTGCAAAATGGCCTAAGAATATCATCCGCTGTAAGGGACTTATGTGGTTCGCTGATGAAAGCGACATGGCATGGGTATTTGAAACTTCAGGACGACAGATTCAGGCCGGATACTCAGGACAGTGGATTGCTTCTGCTCCAGAAAAAGAGAGAAAGCAGCTTCTGGAAGAAAACCCTGAAATTGCAAAGGAATGGGATCCAAAGGTTGGCGACCGCATGATTAAGCTTTGTATCATCGGACAAAACCTTGATAAAAAAGCAATTTCTGCAGAACTTGATGCATGTCTTGAAAAATAAGCCGTATCAAGGTTAAAACGAAAAAGCCTGAAACAATTAAGTTTCAGGCTTTTTTTTGGTTTAAAAATAATTACTAAAGGGCGAGCTTGTTCTTTTCGAGGAGTTTATCGAGTTCGCCGGATTTTACGAGGTCGCGGATTACTTCGTTGACAATTTTTAAAAGCTTTGTGTTTCCTTTTTTGATTGCGGCCGCGTAATGCTGCTCTTCATACAGCTGCGGAAGAATTACAAGGTTTTCGTCTATGTAGCCGAGCAGAATGGAGCGGTCCACACTGATTGCGTCAACTTCTCCGTCGTCGAGGGCAGTTTTTAGGATTGGATATGAAGCATAAGGAACCGGAACGATAAATGTACTTTCCTGAATTGCTGCTTTTTTTAATACGGTTGAAGTGATTGAACTCTGTGCAACGCCGATTTTTTTGCCTTCCAGGTCTTTGAACGTTGTAATTCCTGAAGATTTTTTTACCATGATTCCGACAGGGTCGGTATAGTAAACGTCAGAAAACTCGTAATAATTTTTGCGTTCTTCTGTAAGTGTAAAGGTTGCAAGAACAATGTCGATTTTGTCAGATTTTAAAAATGGACCGCGGTTTTTTGCATTTACCGGTACAAATTCAATATGCTGATCGTTGCCAAGAATTTTTTTTGCAATTGCTTTTGCAATGTCGATTTCAAGCCCTTCGTACTGATTTGTCTCTTTGTTGAACATACCAAACTTTGGAACGTCATCTTTTACGCCTACTATAATTTTGCCTGATTTTACGATACGGTCAACTTCGTTTGGCTTGGCTTGTGCGCTGAAGATAACTGCTGTCATTAAAAAGGCAGCAGAAACCATTTTTAATAAAAACTTTTTCATATCTACACTCCTGCCGGACTTAATAAAAAATCCTTAATTCAATATTAAGTCCAGTTGTGCAGAAATGCAAGAATAAAAATTATTCCATATAGTAAGTTTTTATCGGCGGAAAGCCGTTAAAAGCTACGCTTGCGTAGGTTGAAGTGTAGGCGCCGGTTGTAAGCCAGTACAATTTGTCTCCGGCCTTGAGGTTGGTCGGGAGTTTGTATTTGTAGTCTTCGTACATAATGTCGGCGCTGTCACAGGTCGGCCCTGCAAGAATTACTTCGCCTTCTTTTACGCCCGGTGCGTCCTTGCTTGTGATAATCGGGTACTTGATGGATTCATCCATTGTTTCGATAAGCCCGTTGAATTTTCCGCTGTCCTGATAAACCCAGCGCTGGAGTGCTGTGTTGTTTTTGCGGCTGATCATAACGATTTCGCTTGTAAGAATTCCGCAGTCGCCTACGAGGGAACGGCCTGGTTCAAGAACAATCAGAGGACAGTCGTCGCCAAAGTCATCTTCGAGATAGCGCTTGATTTCTGAAGCGTATGTTTCAAGTTCATTTGTCGGGTTTACATAGTGGGCAGGAAAGCCTCCGCCCATGTTGATCATTGTAAGGCGGATGTTTTCTTCTTCTTCAAGTGATGAATACAGATAGCGTGCCTTTGCAATTGCGTCGTTCCATGCACCGATGTCGCGCTGCTGGCTTCCCGGGTGAAAGCTTACTCCGTACGGTGTAAGTCCCATGTCGCGGGCGCTTACCAGAAGGTCGTATGCCATATCCGGATGACAGCCGAATTTGCGGCTTAAAGGCCAGTCCGCTGTCTGTGTATTTTCCAGAAGCATGCGCACGTAAACACGGCTTTTTGGAGCCTGTTCGGCGATGTTTTTTAAGTCTTCTTTACTGTCTGTTGCAAACATACGCACGCCTTTGTCATAAAAATACTTGATATCGCGTGCTTTTTTGATTGTGTTTCCGTAACTGAGTTTGTCCGGATGAACTCCAAGTTCAAGAACCATGTCCAGTTCATAGCGCGATGCTATGTCAAAGTTTGAACCCAATTCCGCAAGAAGCGAAATTACCTTTGGACCCGGATTTGCTTTTACAGCATAATAAATCTGTGCAAAAGGAAAAGAATCACGCAGCTTGATGTAGTTGCGTTTGATCTGGTTAAGGTTGACAACAATATTCGGTGTCTCCAGATCTTCAGAAAATTTCAGAAACCGATTCCAGTCGGCATCCGTTACAAAGTCAGCACGATTGAACAAACCGCCACCACCATTATGAAAAGATTAAACAGCTAAATAAAGTTCTGCATAGGAATGGATAATACATAAAAAAAATTGATTTTACAATCGTTTTTTTGTAAAAAAAATTATTTTTTGTGCAGGTGTTTTTGGAGGAAAATTTCAGATACTGGGGGGATTTATCGTGCTGATTGAAAAAATTTTTTATATGGATAATAATAGGCTCTATGGAAACACGCAATATTTTTGAAAACCTTTCATGTATCGACCACAGATACTCATTGTCGGAGGCTGACGCTTTTGCCGGTCTTTCTAATTACATTTCTGAGCAGGCATCTATCCGCTCATGTGCAAAATGTGAAGCAGCCCTCGTAAAGGCTCACCTGAAAATTCGCGGAAAACTGACAGACGCTCTTGCTAAAACTCTGGACGATGTTGCCGCAAATATTGACCCTGAAGAAGTTTACACAGAAGAAGAAAAAACAAAGCACAATATCCGTGCCCTTGTAAACGTAATGAAAACTAAGGTTGATGCCGAAATCGGACCTCTTATTCACCTTGGTGCTACTTCTGTTGATATTCTTGATACAGCACTCAGCTGCCGTATGCGCGATGTTACTCAGAATGTTGTGCTTCCGGAACTTAAAAAACTCGAAAAATATCTCTGTGATATCGCTGAACGCGAATGTGCTACTCCACAGGTTGGACGTACACACGGCCAGCACGCAGTTCCAATCACTTTTGGCTGGAGCATTGCTGAATTTGTAAGCCGTCTCGGAAAATCTATCATCAGAATCGAAGAACTTTCAAACCAGCTCGTTGGTAAACTTGCAGGTCCTGTAGGTTCATACAACGGTCCTTCAATGATCGTTAAAGATCCTGAAGAACTTGAACGCATCTACACAGAATACCTCGGACTTAAACCGTCTGAATATTCAAACCAGCTTGTTGAACCAGAACACGTTCTCCGCCTTTTGCTTGAAATGAATGTTGCATTCGGTATTATCGCAAACCTGGCCGATGACCTCCGTAACCTTCAGCGTTCGGAAATCGGTGAAGTTTTTGAGTACTTTGCAAGCACTCAGGTTGGATCTTCAACAATGCCGCAGAAACGCAACCCGTGGAACAGCGAGCACGTTAAATCATTGTGGAAGGCAATGTGCCCGCGCGTAATCACTTTCTACATGGACCAGATTTCTGAGCACCAGCGTGATTTGACAAACTCTGCATCACAGCGCTTTATCTCTGATTATGTAAGCGGCTTTACAATGGCAGTTGCCCGTATGAACAGCGTTGTTAAGGGGCTCCAGGCTGACCGCGAAAATATGGCTAAAAACCTCGAAAACGCAGGCGGTAAGGTTAAGGGTGGCGTTCTTGCTGAACCGGCATACATTCTCCTTGGAGAAGCAGGTGTTAACGACGGACACGAAGTTATCCGCAAAATCACCCTCGAAGCAGAACAGACCGGAAAAACTTTCTTTGAAGTTCTTAAAACTCACACAGAAGCATACGCTAAAATCACAGCACAGCTGGAAAAACTCGGTGTTGCTGATCCTGCAAACTTCTTTGAACACCCGTCAAACTACTGCGGACTTGCAGCTAAAAAATCAGAGCGCCTTGCCCGCAAGTACAAGGAACTTCTTAAACTGTAATTGATATAAATTATTCTGCTGTTTTTATAATTTTGACCGGATGGGGGAGCCTGTCCGGTCATTTATTCTGAACATAGTTATATGGAGAGAGAACTATGTACTATTTTATCGTAAACGAGCACGGCGGCTCTGGAAAAGCTGTGAGCTGCTGGCAGACTGTAAAACAAATTCTCGACAGCAAAAACATCCGGTATAAATCTTACATTCCGGAGTATGCTGGACATGCCACTGAGCTTGCCCGTCAGATTTCCGAACAGGAAGATAACGATATCCGTCTTGTTGTCGTAGGCGGGGATGGAACTGTCAACGAAGTTCTCAACGGAATCACAAGTTTTGAGAGAATCAAATTTGGCCTTGTTCCTACAGGAAGCGGAAACGACTTTAGCCGCGGCTTAAACATTCCGCGCCACAATCCGGCAAAGGCCCTCGACATGATTTTGAATTCACCGGGGGATAAGGCTATCGACCTTGGCTGCGTTGAAGCCCTTTCTAAACGCAGATTCTTTGGCATAAGTTCCGGCTACGGCATGGACGCAATCGTCGGCACTTCAATCAATACTTCAAAAATCAAAGTTGTAATGAATAAACTCCACCTGAGCAAAATGAGTTACGGCCTTTTAACTGTCGTTACCCTGTTCAGGATGAATACATACCGCGTAAAACTGAGTTTTGACGGTGAACCTTTAAAAGAATTTTCCAATATGATTTTTATTGCCACAATGAACTTTCCGTGGGAAGGCGGCGGTGTTCCGATGACTCCGCTTGCAAAAGGTGATGACGGACAGCTTTCTGTCTGCGTTGCTTACGGTATTCCAAAGTGGCGCACTTTCCTGCTTTTTCCATTTTTACTTCTGGCAAAGCATGCAGACAAAAAAGGGTTTTACATCAGAAACTGTAAAACCCTTGATATCTTTAGTGAAGATCCGACAGTGTGCCACACCGACGGTGAGCTTTTAGGAAGAGCGACCCGTATTCATTACGAGTGTCTTCCTGAAAAACTGACTGTGCTGGTCTAAAGGTTTGCAGCACCATTTGGCTGCTCTTCTGCCGGTGCCTGTCCTGCAGAAACATCAGCGTTTGCTCCATTAGGTGCGTTTTCTTCAACCTTAAGTTTTAAGCTTTCTTCGTCAACTGTAAAGGCAGAACGGATGCTTCCGCCTGCAAGAACTGTCTCTGAAGAGCCGTCGAGCTGGATAAAGGTCTGGCTTGCACTGGATGCGTCTTTTCCGATTACAATTGAACGGAGAGTTTTTTCTCCCTTGTTTGCGGTAACCCTGATTGTTTGACCGTCAGCAAGTCCGTAGCGGTTCAATTCGGCTTCGGATGAAGAGTGGCTTACAGAAGCAAGCACCTTGATGCTTGTAACTGCGTCAACAAGTTCAGCTGCCTTTTTGTCGTCGGCTGCCTGTTTGTTGTCGCCCAGGTACCACAAACCGCCTTCCATAGCGAGTTTTATCTGTCTGCCTTCTTTTTCGATGAGAATTACATCAGGTTTTTCCTTGAGTTTTAAGAGTTTTACAGGTGAGCGCGAAGAAAGCACTGTCTGCAAGGCATAAATTACTGCAAGAACTGCAATTGCTGTCAATAAAATAGTTTTTCGGTTTTTCATATCCTTTTCCTCCGCTAGTTTTTAAGTTCGCGTGCGTCGTCCGGATTGTATTTGTTTCTGATCCTGAGCTGTTTAGCCTTGATTTTTACAAATGCAATCAATCCTGCCAGAGCCACAAGAACGATAAGTCCAAATTCATTAAAGTACTTGGCAATGTTAACTGTAATTCCGGACTTTGCCTTCAGCGTGTTTAC